>Ga0257125_1001547_pt1 | contig 22853 bp, 23 predicted proteins | sample SI106_200metaG_FD_190183 | JGI IMG/M metagenome (GOLD analysis project Ga0257125, IMG submission 190183) | Marine microbial communities from Saanich Inlet, British Columbia, Canada - SI106_200 | ecosystem: Environmental > Aquatic > Marine > Inlet | place: Canada: British Columbia | collected... | reverse complement strand
ATAAGGAAACACCGCCTCGTACTATCGGAAGATACGATCTGGAGGATCGATATTCCATCTTAGATTATCAAAGAACTACGAGCAGGCTGACTACCAATACCACCGCTGAAAGCGGTTTAGTCCAACTTTATCACCAGGCGAAATCAGCGACTTCCATACCGCTCTTCAACTCCACGCAAAATCCTTCCGTAAATGCGTCTAGAATCGACGATCGCTATCTCGCTGGCGTGTTTGATGTCGTGAGAGCGATCGTGGAGTAGAAGCGCGGGTTTGCGAGTTGATTCTCAGCTTGCGATTGTTTACCAAATTCTCCAGCTTTACGTTCAGGAACTCGCTCAGAAGGAGCTTCAGCGGAGAGTGCCTCAGATTTCCTCCCGTGGAGAATATCCAGCATGCCCTACTACAGCCGGTATGATGACCTTTACAAGGCCTTCTACGCACAGAGGTTACGTGACTGGTGGTATGGACCCGAATCCGAAAGCAAGATCCAGCTTCTCCATCGCCTGACATCACGGATACGAGAAGTCAGACCGAATCTCCAGGGAATACGAATCATTGAGTTAGGTTGTGGCGAAGCACCATGGGCGACGGCTTTCGCTGCTTTGGGAATGAAGTATACAGGTGTTGATTACTCGCCCCATGCCATTGCCAGGGCTAAAGAACAGACCCAAGCATCTGGACTCGATATACATTTCCACGTAATGGATGTGCTCGATTTTGACCCGGACAGATGGCCCGACAGATACGATATCGTATTCGACCAACGCTGTCTTCAGATGTTCGTAATCGATGCCGACCGAAGGAAATACTTCTCCCATGTCAAACAGATGATGGGTCCACACAGCGCCTTTCTACTGACAGACCAGGGCAGAGACGAGAACGCCTTTGACGGAGAGATTCAGAGTCTTGAGCAGTATCAGGAAGTTACGGGACAGGATCTATCCGAACCGAGGGAGTTTGAGGGTTGGAATGGGAAGGACTGGGTCACTGTCAAACTACCCCGATTCGCTGTTCGTTCGATGAGTCGCCAGGGATACCTCAATGAGATTGGGGAAGCCGGTTTTCGGATACAGAGAGTATATGATGTTGAGTATGGAGTCGGCAGCCACGTCATCGATCTCATCCTCACCCTATGAGTACCAAGTAGATGGTTTCGATTATGTCATTCGTGAATGAACCGATCGCTTCGCACATGCCTATTCTCGAGATGGATCGAGTTGAGATCCGCCGTTTCCAACCCGATGATCTCAAGGAACTCCATCGAATCCTCGACATAGACTTGGGATGGGGTGAATCCACTGAGCACCGGAAATCCAGGATGGATTTTCACATCGAACAAACAAGCTCCATGAATCCACCGTTCGGGTATCGTGCAATCGTCCTGAAAGAATCCGGGGCGTTGATCGGGATGGCGGGCTTGTTGTCGCACTACCTGAACGCCAGACAAAGGAGACTTTTCGAAGAGCGGCTACACGATGACGAACCGGATTTCAATGTTCTGGTCACGGCCTTGGGCTATGCTCTTCAATCCCGTTCGCAGGGTCATGGTTATGCAACGGAAGCCGTACATGCTCTGATCGAGTTTGCCTTCCAGGATCTCGTGATTCCGGAGATCTGGGCGATGACGGATCATGAAAACGATCGGTCTATCGCGCTGATGCAAAGAATTGGCATGAGAATAGGTGTGAATCCTCAATCAGACGCTTACCCGGGTGTCTTGGGAGTTCTCGAGTCGAGAAGAGAGTCTTTCGCGCCGTAACCACGGTATCGACATCTTGCTGCTGCCTGCTGTGCTGTTTTGGAGGGGAGGGGGGGAGAAGTGTGGGGTTTGAAGAAGGGGCCTAATCCTATATCGGAGGCGGTCTGAACTGGAGCTTGCACCTGTTCACCAGATTCCCCAACTTGGACTTATAAAATTCGACGGCGATATTGATATTTTAATCACTATTCATCGGAAAAAAGAACGACCATGGACCGCGTAGCCGTATTTGCAGATGTGCAGAATATCTACTACACCGTTAAGCAGCAGCATAATTGTCATTTCGACTATGGTTCTTTCCTCAGAGAGGTGACAACAGGCCGGAAGTTGGTGAAAGCCATTGCCTATGCGATTGACAAAGGCGACAGAAAGCAGATCCAGTTTCAGCAAATTCTGACACGACTCGGCTTTGAGGTAAAACTCACGCCTTATATTCAGAGAGCGGATGGCTCAACCAAAGGGGACTGGGACGTAGGGATTACGGTGGATATGCTGGAGTATGCAAATCGCGTGGATATCGCAGTCCTTGCTTCAGGCGACGGAGACTTTGCTCTGGCGATTGACAAACTCATCGAGGAGTTCACGGTATCCGTTGAAGTTTTCGGTGTACCCGGACTAACCGCTAGTCGTCTAATCGAATCGTCGACACGGTTCGTGCCGATTCAAGGAGATCTGTTGCTCCCGATACCCACTACGTGGTGAGGATTGTGAACATCGCGCTGTGGCCATTGTCACTGTTCTTCCTTACGCGACTCAAGATTATACGAACGGATAACTGAGCGGTTCAGAATCCACTCTCATCCGTTTCTCCCTCCTCCAGCGCACACCACCTATTCCACCAGACGAAACCTGCTGTCTTCCACACCTCCACTCAACTCCACGCAAAATCCTTCCGTAAACACGCTGTATATCGATGATCGATATCTCGCTGGCATATTTCATGTCGTGAGAGCGATCTTTGAGTAGAAGCGCGGAAGTAGACCAGAACGCGTGCCCAATGGTTTCTTCTGCAATTACCAGATTATACTTGCAATACCTATAGGTTCTATGTATCATATCATACATAGATGATCAATGTATAGGAGAACCTAAATTATGATTTCGAAGGACCTGGTTGCGGCATCTGCCAAACCCCTGATTCTATCGATACTCAGTGAGGGCGAAAATTACGGCTATGCCATCATTCAACGAGTAAAAGAACTGTCAGGAGGAAAGATGCAATGGAAGGATGGAATGCTTTACCCCGTTCTTCACCGTCTGGAAAATGAGGAGCTAATCGAAGATGAGTGGCGCGTAGCCGAATCGGGTAGAAAACGGAAATATTACCGACTGAAGAAAGAAGGGGAAAAAGCATTGGCCTCTGAAAGGAACCAGTGGGATATCGTGCATTCCACTCTGATGAAAGTATGGGGGGAGAAGCCATGTTTGACATAGAGGCACAAGTCACCCAGTGGCGTAATCGATTGGATGAGAATCCGGTCTATCAGAGCTCAGATGTTGATGAGTTGGAAGCCCATCTGCGTGAGGAGATCATCAACCTCCAGAATGATAATTTGATTGCTGAGGAGGCTTTCTTACTAGCGCTTCATCGGATAGGGGATGAGAAATGTCTCGATGAGGAATATGCCAAAGTCAATACAGGTAAAATCTGGCGACGACGTATACTCTGGACTTTGGGAGGGTATTTTGCTATCAATGCGATTCAAACATTGGGTTCCTTAATCACATCCTTTGCTCTATTAATGGAGATTGGCTATTTCAAAATTATAACTTCCACATCTGTCTACATTCTATCGCTGGTACAGATTTTACTGATGGCTGCCTTGTTTTCTTTAGTATTTTCCAAGAAAATGCGCCGATGGCGTTGCTTCTCACCAGGTGTTTCCATCGCTTCCCGTGTTTTGCAGAAATTAGTTAATTACCCCGCACTCATCCTGTTTTCTCTCTTGGTCCTAAGCATTCCATTCTGGAGGCTTATGCCGGTTTCGGTTCTTGCGTATTATTTGGAAATAGAGCAATACGGTGAAATGATTCCGTATCTAGGAGGGTTCGGTATGGCATGGAAGCTTTTTTTCTTTCTGCTATTCTGTGCAGTATTTGTTCTCTCAAGACAGACACCCTCTTGGAAAGTTAATTAGAAAAAACTCTGATCTATCAGAGTTCGGATGTCGATGAATTGGTTTCTCATCTGCGGGAGGAAATTGCCCAATTCCCAAGCACAGATAGGAGAAAAGGCAAACCTGATCGCGGCGAATTACGAGCTGAAACTAAGAGAGGGCACTGAGTAGATCAGTTAGGTGAAACTACTGCCGCTCTTTTTTGCCGCTCTCTTTCCAAGGGAGCGGCTTTTTGTCTCTGTGCTTTATTGAGTAGGTCGACATCAACTCAACCGCGCCAAATCTCTTCGTTAACGCGTCCACACCAAAAGATCGACAGCCTACAGCTGTATGCTGTGCTGTTAGGAGTTGATTCTCTCCTTTTTTCCTCTTCCATACCGCAATGGAAACACGCAACTCAACCCCACGCAAAATCCTTCCGTAAACGCGTCGTAAATCGACGATCGCTCTCTCGCTGGCGTGTCTGATGTCGTGAGAGCGATCGACGGTGAGGAGCGGGTTGGGAGTTGATTCTCTACTTGCGAATGTTCACCAGATTCAGCAACTTGAGGTTTATAGATTCCTCGGTGGAAAGCCATTGAGGTGGGACAGGACGATCCGTAGATGAAGTAGAGCGGGTATCTCTATAAGAAAAATATCGTAACCGGTTTGGATAGCCGTTGTATTGGAAGTGATAGCCAAACTAGTCACGATAGTCACTAGTTATCTGAATTAGAATTAGAATTTTACTGTCCTTCATTATTCCTGGAGGGGGCACATTGAATTCACCACATCTACTCTTAGCGGGATCAAATCCTAGGCGTATTCACCAAAATCTGTCAGGCATACTCGATCAAGCAAGTATTGATGAAATTAATAAAGAAATAAAAAAGAATTGCGTACAGCTCTTTGATCTAGGTATGAAACATTTTCATTTCGCTAGACGACAACCAAGTCGACAATGGCGACAAACTATTTCCCGATTGTATTTTGCATCATATTGCATTTCTAGATCTATTAGACTCGGCGTTAAAGGCGAATATTCTCAAGAAGTAAAAGATCATAGCAAAATCGGAAATCTTCCCAAAGATTTCCCGAATCAAAGCACATATGCTAATCGTTTAGGAGTTTTAAGAGATGATAGAAATCTCGCAGATTATGATCATACAGCAACTCAGAGAGATTTAATCATATCTAGACAAGACGCACTAGTATTAGTTCAAGATTTCGTATCTGATGCACGCCCCTACTTGATCAGTCGGGGGATTCCTGTATAGGAGAATTCCAATGGATAATCTCAGTGAATCACATCAAAAAATTAAGATGAGATTTGAACGAGAAACAGGTCTATCTGATGTAGAGTATGAAGTAAAGGATAGGCTAACAGGGGCAGTATTAGTCATTCAATTGTCAAATCCAACTGAACGACTATTTGGCCTATTACAAAAAACTCTATCTGATTTAGAAATACCAGAAGAAGATGGTGCAGTTGCTACACTTGCTAAGAAGAGCAAAAAAGATCTACTACATGCAGCGGAAGGACGTTTGCTGTTAAGAACTCTAACTGAAAGTTTAAACGTAAATCGCCACAGTTTTGGTCAAGATTTTTTTACAAGGTATATCGAATCTGTTTCAGGAGTGGAACAGCAAATAACAGCTAATTCAAATCATATAGTTCTTGGTAGAAGAGGAGCAGGAAAAACCAGCCTGCTTTTATATGCACTACATGGTCGTGAGAAACTCCAGCAGCCTTCAATATGGGTTGACATGCAAGTTTATAGTCAACGTTCAGATGTCGCAGTAGCTGCAGATGTGATATTCGAAATAATACATCAAGCTAAAACAATACCGCATTTTTCCTATGACACCTCAGTATCTGAGAAGTTGAAATATTTATCGGCAAAGGAGCAAGTCACTGAGCAGGAAATTAGATTAATTCTTCCAGAGGTTCGGCGATGTTTCTCAAGCTTAACAAATAATAATAGCGGCCTATTTATATTTTTAGACGATTACCATGTATTGTCCCAAGAACTCCAACCCTTATTACTATCGTTAATTTATAGCTTTACTCGTGGGAATAATATATATATCAAAATTTCAGCTATTGATACATTACTGCAGGCTTGGAATTCTACATCACGTCAAGGTCTTCAAGTGCCACATGATGCCCAAGAACTAAAGCTAGACTATAACCTGACAATACCTGACAGAGCTACAGAGCATATTCGAAATATCCTTGATGCGCACGCAGCATATTGCGCTTTAGCATCAATACGGCTTCTCTGCAGAAGCAATGATGTCCTATCGAGACTCGTATGGGTAACTGCCGGTGTCCCTCGTGATGCCCTTAACTTATTCTCACAAGCTATGAGTAAAGCGAGTCTTGACGGAAGACAAAGAGTAACGGTAACAGATGTAAATTCTGTGGCTTCTGAAGCTCTGGCTAATAAACAGCAGGAGCTTGAATCAGATGTTTCCGTTGATGTGGAACACTTGCGTAACTTAATGTCTCAGATACAAGAGTTTTGCATTCGAGATCAGCGTAAGAATGCATTTATTGTTGAGATAGCAACTACCCAGCCATTCCAACGGATCCAACAGCTAGTAGATTTGCGACTTCTACATATTATCAATGAGGGTATAACTATACGGGAAGCTGGTAGAAAATACTTAGCGTTAATACTCGACTATAGCTTCTACATAGGGATTAGAGCAGCAAAAAGCGTAGATCTGTTTAATAAGCAGACGAAAAAAGTAGCCTACAAAGAGCTTAGAAGTTTACCAGTATTGCGGATATAGGGAAACCACATCGTCTAACACATCCATTTCGTGTTCCTTGCATGCTACCATCTGCTCACTGGCGCAAGTCCGGTCGGGGTGGATGATAGAGATCTTCGACGATTAGGTCTGGCGGCCAACAATTCAGAAAAACAAAAAGCCGTCCCAATCAACCTATGATGATCTCTCTGGGACGGCTTCGGGTCTCCGGGTCTGATATAGACGGTTTCAGCGAATCTCCCGCGATCTGAGCGCCGATCGAGCCATCCCTCCTGGGTATCACCGCACCTGATCCCTGCTCCGCAATTTTCCACGATCGTGGAAAATCTACCCCTCGGTATCCTTCCAGATATCAATCCGAACTCCTCTGCCTGAAATTCTCCCAATCTCCAGATTTTCCACGCCAACCAGCCGATTCTCCGTTGTCTTGCGCCATTTTCAGAGGGATGGTATGGGCAAGTTCGCTACCATCCATCCACTCACAGGAGAAACGATCATGGCGAAGAAAAGCCTTCTGTCCAAGTATCTCGGAAAAGAAGAAGATGTAACTTCCACAATGGAGCAGGAAGTTGAGGAGTCCAATATGGAGGAATCCCAAACGGAAGATCCCATCGCTGAGGAATCACCTGCTCCTCCCGATCAACCCGAAACCGATACTCCTCCACAGGTTGATTCAGAAAACGAATCTCAGAAAGAAGAAGAGGCAGTAACGGAGGAACCGAAGCGTGGAAGAAAGAAGGGGATACGCCGGGATCGCGTGATCGTCATGCTTGATAAGGAAACCATTGAGATCCTCGATTCGTTTGCGATTCCAAGATCAGCGGCTGCCCGTTCTGTACTCCTTGGGTGTCAGGAATTCCTCGTGAACCTCGAAGGGGAAGTCAGCGAAGGTGAGCTGACGAACAAGATCAAGGGAAAGCTCGGATAACCACTCCACTCATTCTCATCGGGGTTCGATCAAGATAATCGGACCCCATTTTTCGTTCTGGAGAATCGATTATGAAAACCCGGTTTTCTCTTGGTCAAGTAGTTGCAACTCAAGGTGTAATCGCGTTGGATTTGCCACTCGATACGACACTTGCTCTCCTTCGTCGCCACCAAACTGGTGATTGGGGAGAGATTGGAGATGAAGATCGCCGAGAGAACGAACTCTCTCTACGCCAAGGATTCAGGCTCATGTCAGTGTATTCAGTAAACGACACCAAGGTATGGATCATCACCGAAGCTGACCGAAGCGCAACGACGATCCTTCTTCCGAGCGAGTATTGACGATGAAAGCTTTGATCGCCATCGCCATCGCCATCGTTCTTTGTGCCCAGGTCATTTTCGCAGAGGATGAATACGCCATCGAGTACAAGACGGGCATCTCCATCGAATACGGACGATCGAGATTGAATGGATTCCCAGGTGATCCGGTAATCGTTGTCAGTGAACAGGCGCTCATCGATCCTGTGATATTCGATCTTTCGCTCCTAATCACGGGAGATCGCGAAGTCCTCAAAGGACATCCTGGTATTGGTCTGGGTGCTCTACAGATTGGATTCCGAGGATCGTTGGTTCGAATAGGCCCTCTCCGTTTCTCAATGGGAATCGCGGGAGGAGGGATCTTGCTGAAGAAAGTGGCAGAAGATCGAGATGTCTTTACCAAAGGTGGAATGGTAACTGGGATCAATGAGGTATCGCTGAACTTTTCGAGAATTCGCTTCAATGGCAAATTCGCGATCACGAAGACATACTTCCATGACGAATCCCGAATAAAACCACTTCATCAGATATCTCATCCTGGAGCTGGGATTTACTTCGCGGGAGGAATCGTTCTCGTCGTTGGTAAGTGAAAACATACTGGTTGAGCAAAGAAATAACCTCGACGGATTGGAGACTACTCGCCGAGGTTATCTATTGGGACAAAGAGCCAGCTCATACATGCTGACTCTTTTCTTTGCGGAAGAATTCACGAACCCTTGAGATGTGCTTGCATGGCTCCTTGTACTTCTTTTCCAGGACGTTTTTGCAGTATCTCCCGCACGAGCACTGGAGCGTCCGCGTTATCGGATTCCGGAACACAAAATACACCCCTCTTTGACCACGGATAAACGCACCGCTTCCAGGAATCACTTGAATCCCCAGCTCCTTGGCATTGATGATATAGCTCTCGTTTCTTGCGCTCATTTCCTCACTCTCCTGATGGAAGATGAACTTCGATTAACCCTCAATGGGGAAGGTCACGCTTCCATGAAGAGAAGACAACGATTGTCTCCCTAAATTCCATATTTTTCATCTATTTGCGTGTTGTCTTACAGGCGATTGAGGAGGACCTTTAGGGCAGAGGTTGAAAACGCCAACAAGAGGGAAGAGACATGGCCATCTACTCAGCATTCAACGATGATGGAATCACGCTGATGATCCACAGTGAATCTCCAGAAGAAGCCGCTCAAAAGGCGGAAAGAACCGTCACTGAGACCGGAATCGAGATGGATCTCGACTTCTTCCTCGACGACATCACCGACAGCTACGTTGATGACGACAAAACTGTCGAACAATGGCTCAAGGAGAAGAACATCGACTTCTCGCAAGATCGGATGCTCATCATCGATGGAGATGATGTTCAGGTGTACGAGATCGAGTTTACACAGTAAAGGAGTGTGCCAACGATGAAACCGAATCCACAAAAAAAAGTCGCTGCCTATATCCGCGTTAGTGGTCCAGGTCAAATCACTCAGGACTCCTTCGGCCCTGAAATCCAACGACAGGCGATCTCCGCGTTTGCGCTTTCTCAGAATTGGGAAATAATCGACTGGTATGAGGACTTGGCGAAGACCGGAGGGGATCTTGAGCGTCCTCAACTCCAGCGCATGATCTCAGAGGGACAGCAGGGGAAGTATGATCTCGTGTTGGTCCATCGTATCGACAGAATTTCGCGCAGCCTTCGAGATCTTCTTCGATTAACCGAGGATTACCTTCCAGGCTTGAAATCCGTATCTGAGAGCTTCATCGATACATCGACTCCAGAGGGAAGGGCGATGTTTCAGGTGTTAGGCACGTTCGCGGAGCTCGATAAGAATCAGACAGTATCCAAGCTCCACAAAGGACGCCTGGAGAAGCACCAGCAAGGAGGATTTTCCGTCGGCCAAGTTGCGACGGGATACGCTTCTGTAGATGGAAGACTTACTGTGGTCCACTCATTCTCGAACCTCGTCAAGCGCATCTACCATATGTTCGTGTTCCAGGGCATGGGGCTCAACCGCATAGCGACGACGTTGAACAGCGAAGGCGTAAAGACAAAGAACAACCACAGGTGGTATGCGCGTACAATCCGTCTGATCCTCGAAAATGAAACTTACACGGGAAAGGTCAAAAACGGCACGACGAATAAAGGCATCCAGCCACCGATCATTTCCAGAGCGATCTGGGGAAGAGCGCAGAAGAAGCTCTCGATGAGACGGTGTTCTGGAATAACGTGACGGAAATCTGTGTAACTGTGCGGTCTGAGTACGGTTACGAATTGAGTTCTCGCGATGGAAGAGAGTGATTATGGTTGGGGGCCATACGATCTCCTTCTTGGAGCCCCTCTTTGTTTCTGAGCTACCCGCTCTCTCGATTCCTCAATCGACCGAGTTCCATGAACCGAACCATATCGAAGCGCGTATTGGCAAGCAAGTATGTGAGCGCAATTGAAGTCGAATCTCATTCTCAGCTTTTCGGATCTATATCGAAAATCATCACAGTCACAGACCCATTGGCCGTTTTCGATCTTGACGTTATACACTTTCGCTCCGTGGCTCTCTGATCTCACGTAGAATCCGTTCCTGTGTTCCATCACGCGGGAACTCAGTCTGCGTCCTTTTTCAACTCTCTTTTGGTTGATCTCGTAATCTGCAATCACCGGATTTCCTCCTTGATCAAGTAGTTGATCCTTCTACAAGAAGGCGGGAAAATCCATAGAGCCATGCGACCCAACCCCAAAAAGCGCCATCCTATATCACCGCCATATCATAGCTCAAAAGAGATGCCGGCTAAATCCGTCAATACCGGCGCTCAACGTATAAACTCCCCACTCCTTCGCGGAAGATCGATGGAGCGTTGGCGTCTCAACCCTCAACGTGTTTCCATGGGGTTGATATAATCGCCGAGGGGATGATATGGATTTCGTGGGTGACTATATGGATTGGAGATTCGTAGTGATGCGGATGGTCTATCCGATCATTTCGATAGGAACGCATTCGCTCCTTGGGTCACCAAAGTATCTTTCCCTCACGATGAAAGCAAGATCCTGAGAGAACCGGGAGCGTATTCCAAATACACAGGGGTTTGAAAATTGACGGCGATTTTGAAAACTCAGAACACCGCTCGACTGGATTCCCAATTTGAATGCGTTTTCTCACATTTTTTCCGTTTTCTCCCTCGATTTCGAATAAAACAACATAGGAAGACTCCTGTCCTGAATAGGAAAAAGGGATTTGATGGGTTGCGCTCGTATCTCTGATGTTTTTCGCTTCGTTTTCCCCTTCGATGACAAATGTTCATTTTCCTCCATTGAATAAATACAAGATCTTTCAAAAAATAAGTTGTCCTAGAAAATCAAATGGGGGATAGTTAAATCACAAAGACAATTAAGAACTTCACGTGACCGCCAAGGATCGAATATCCGTGGAGCATTTTGAAATCACTCAAAGAGCCAGTCATACCTGACGGCGGTCAAGGTATGCGCTGGCTTTTTGAGTTTCCATCTCGAATAAGCGTAATTCGCTGACCTAAATCCAAGGTATAATGGATGCTGTTGAGATGGCAGCCACCGCTGGTATTCCGGGAAAGTAGACTACCACCAGGAAGCGTAGCGCCCTCTGAACGGGAAACGAATCGCGTTGCAGTAAATGGTCTAGGCATCGTGGCAGGGCACTGGTAGACCTAACGTGACGTTCCTTATTAAGTCCCACATACCTAGACGACCTTAATCGTCAAAGTTTGGGAGCAGTAATGCTCCCACTCCCATCCAACCTCAAGGTTTTCTCCTCTATATTTGGAGATAATTTTAAATCTCTATCCTCTCCTTCTTCCCAATGAAAATCCCTCGTATTATCCTTCCTATGACGAAAAAATCCCAAAGAAACAAAGATCAAACACGTGGCCTCCTGCATGATATTATAAGTGTATTGGCTCGAAGAGCTTTCAAAGGGTTTAAGGCGATATGTTATCTGTAAAGAGGTAATAATTATTACCTTAAAAAAAGAGAACGTGGGAAGAGATTTGTTTGAAAATAGGAAAGGAAAAACAGAAATTAGCGTTTGTTTCTGATGAACCTATCAATATCTGTCTCTCCTGAGCGAAGAAATCTAAGGAAGTCTATTTCCTTGTAAACACAGGTTTGATAGATACTGAATAAAATGAGATAATCTTTCATTCCTTTTTCTGAGTAAAAATTATCATTTATCTTCCTATACATTGCAAAAGACTTAATGGCGTGTTCAGCGTTATTATTATTCCAAGGGATTCTATCATAGTCTAAGAAAGTGAATAATTTGTTTTGGTATTTTTGGAATTTAGTTTGATAACTAATGGCAACATGAGATGTATATTTTCTAGTCAAATGTGCTTTAAAGAATTTATCCACCTGTTTCTTATGCTTATTGAGATTTCTCTTCTTGAGTCCAAATCTATCTACTGTAACTATGATTTCTTTTATAAGTTCACTAAAGTCTTTGATGAGGATTTTATATTCCTCATCAAAGGGGTTATTTCGTAAATCATCATTCATATCCCTTATCAGGTGAATTAGGCATTTTTGTTGTGGACCTTTAAATGAATCATATGCAGAATAAAAATCGGAAACTAAAACGCCATTGAAATCACGTAAAACTTCCGTTAAAATATCCCCTTCTCTCGTTGGAGTGTAAACAAAGGCAACTTCTTCATAATTAGTAAATATCCACACAAAAACTGTATTCCCCTTGATTTTACACGGAGTTTCATCTGCATGAATTAAATTTCCATTTACAAGGTTATTTAGAATTTTTTCATATGATATTTTATAATTTTTTGCCATTTTCTTCTTTATTTCAGAACAGATTGTGTTATGTAGATGATAATCGAATGTATCTTGTAAATTTTCAATTATTTTATTATAAGTCTGTCTCAAAGCAACGATCTGATAAACCACCCAAACCATTAACTGATTACCGTATTTTCCTTTTATTTGTAGGAATTCCTTGGGAGCAAAGGTCTTGTTACATGATTTGCATCTTGATCGATAAGCGTGGTATTCTACTACCCACCGTTTTATACCATATTTCAAATAAAATAAATCATAAACTGTTTTAAATTTTTCGTCGTGTTTATAAAAGTCATCATTCCCACATCTGGGACATCGGATCTCCGTTTCTATTTCTACTCTTTTGTTTATCTGAATTTTATTGACTTTCTTTTTTCTTCTTTTAGAATTCACTTTGGTTTTTTCTTCACGAAAAAAAACTCTCTCTCTTTGGTAGTCGAAATAGGCACATTTGTTAATAAATTCTAATTCTTCTATCAGAAATTTATTTGTTCCAAATTTAAATGGAGTTTCAACTTTAAGATCCTCTATTGATGCAATTTCAAAAGGTTCAATTGTTCTTTCTTCTTCATTCTTGCTGGAAATTCTACTAACTGCTTCAGTAACTCTCTTCAAAGCCGAATTATCTTCTCTGTTATATGTGATCAGCCTCTGCTTGAAATCCTCTTCCTCGGTTCTTTCCCACCAGTTCCTCCAAACTAAACTTTGAAGACCTGAAGCATCCTTTTCGCTCCATGAATACCCCAGGTAACCAGCAATATCTTTCAAAGAATTTGAATAAGTCGGGAAGTAGATATTGCTGTACATGAGACTCAATACATTGACTAATTTTCGAGATATTCGTTCAATAATTGATCGATCCTGTGTTCCATATTTCTTGTTCATATTCTCGATAAATTTCATTTCATAGCTACCATAGTGAAACAAAATGAAATCGCTATACTGCCCTATCAGCTCAATGAATCGTCTCCATATATTCTCTTCCTCTTCTTCATTATCAGCCCAAAATGAGCGCTCTTCTATTGAGCCATCCCGGCAAATGATAACGCCAATTAAGTAATACAGGTCTCTATCTGGATCACCTTCAACATCAAAAAACATCATCGTCTCACACGACGGAATTTCAGGTTTATTGACGACGTAGATCTTTTTACCTCTGATCGCCAATGCCTTGAGAGAATGGTAGTATTTTGAGACGATTTTACCTTTTGATTTTCTTTGTTTCCTGGGACGATATGTAAAAGCAAGCTGAGTGACCGTGAAGATTCCTCGATTATTGTGTTTCTCAATCTCTTTGGGACTGATTCTTTGAAGTAGGCTAAGATGATCTTTTTCACGTGCTTCTTCCTTGCATTCGTCTCTGAATGGGCAGTATGGACAGTGTTTATTGAGGATAACTGGTGGACGTTGTGAGAGAGGAGGAGTAATCAAATCCCTCAATGTTTCAATTGCTGGCGTAACCGTCTTATAATGGCTTTCAAGCTTGGGTCTTTGGCGTTTTTCTCCCATCGCAATGATCGTCCCACTTGCTGGTAATGTACCTTGCATCTCCCCCAAAATAAATGCCGCAAAAGACAGTTCAATTTTATCTTCCTTGGTCACTTTATGGGCCCCAATAACGACAGTTGGTTCATAACTGAATCGCCCCAGCGATGAACTTGTTTTCACTTTCGTTAAAGAATCGCAATACGCCTGTAAATCGCCATGTCTGAGAACAGCATCTATAAGCAAATCGCTCCTATCTCTCATTCTTTCCTCAGTAAACGCAACGGCCGTGTTCTTCTCGCGTAGAGTATTGAGATAATCGCCACGGTTCTGCTTTCTTTGCTCCTCCAGTATCTCAACATACTCATGGAGCTTTCCTTTCTCCTTTCCCTCGAGCAGAAGAAAAGCCTTGTGCGGACAGAGCGAATACGCGACTACGATTTGCGAGGTGATTATCTTGTTCATCTTGGTCTCCTCCTTGCAAAGTGAGCACCGCGCCTCCATGGTCTTTCATCACAGAAACATCAGCTACGGATTTCGTCTTGGAAACACAGCAAAGATAGGAGATAAAGAAAGAGGCGATTATCGAAAAGCCATCGCCTCTGAGAACGAAAAAAGGAAGCACAGCGATTGGGCATCGTGGCAGAATTGCAATCGCCATACTTCCACATTTGTTGGAGAGCGAACCGTAGGTACACCGGAGAGAGACCTACGATTGTGCTTTCCATTACTTCTTCAGATCAATCTGGTAATATTATCCTCCTTTTTGAGAAGAAAGTCACCAGGCAAGAAACACCCCTAAAATGACCACATCTATCGGAAAATTCTCCAGTTTTTTGCATACTCAGAACAGCTTAAGCTGATCACCGGATTCTTCGTTTTTATCCTTTTTCTGGTTCTCAATGTATTCTTGAACCATTCCTGTTGTTGCTCCATCTGAGAGAGTTGCCATATAGTAACCTGTCGCCCATAGTGTATTCTCTTTCCATATATGTTTTTTGATCTCTTCATGAAATTCTTGCCTCATTAGTTTTGAGGATACACCTTTGAGTATTCCCACTATCTTAGCTGGAGCATATTTGGGTGGTGCTTCAAGAAGCAAATGAATATGATCAGGCATAACTTCTTGAGCGATAATCGTGAATCCATATTTTCCTGATATTTCGTGGAGTACCTCTTTTAATCTTTCGGCGAATGCGCCTACCATGAATTTTCTGCGGTATTTGGGAATCCACACAATATGGTATTTGAGATTATATCGTGAATGTGGACCTGAATGCGCATTATCCTTGTAGAAGTAGTGGAGAACAGCTTTTAGCGTCTGTTGGCGTTCATCTATTATTGCGGACATCGTTAATCACTCCTTTTTTGTGATTGATGGGGATGTCTGGGCAGAGCATCATTGTTGAGGTTTTTCATTTACAGGAAAAGGCGGCCCTCTTGCATGGGTCGCCTTCTGCGTGTAAACGAAAAAAAGAAGCAGAGAAACTGGGGATTTCAAGGCAGCAACCACTCCCTTTCTTTTCCAGGAAGAGGCGCGAGTTTGCTGAAGAATTATCTTGGAAACGGTGCAAATGAGAGGGAAGAGTAGGCCAAGATCAAAAACCCCTCCGAGGGTAAAAAATCCACGCGCGTAGACGAGCTACAGCCACCCCCTTGAATTGGGGCCTTGGTTCTTTTACTGCAACGCGTTGCAGTAGGGGGATCTTGTGGTGGTAATCGAATACTGCGACGCGTCGCACAATCTTCGCTCCGTGGATGTCAATAGTTCTTGGCCAAAAACTATTCATCGTAATCGATCCAGTGCGCAACGCGTTGCGCAGAGACGTTCCGACGATCCGGATTCCCTATAGATCCGGATCGTCGGAACGAAAGACACTGGATATCCATATTGCGAGGGGATCTTGATCGATTATACCGCAAAACTCTTGGAAAATATTGTGAGACGCGTCTCACTTTTCGCAAAAAGTCAGAATAGGGGATGAGATAAGCGGCAAATATTTGTTTTTATGAAGCTTGCCCGATTATCTGCTGAATCGATCAAACTTCCGACGAAAATTGGAACGCGTCTCAGATTTCGTCGGGGAGAAAACAAAATCTTCTCCTGGAGGGTGAAAACACCTGAGACATCAAGGTCAATGGCTTCCAGGAACTGTCAGATGAGATTAATTAACGCGTTAATTAATCTCCCCAAACAGCATCCATTATCCCGGAAAACCTCTGAAAACCAAAATTGAAACGCGTTTCAAAATCTCAGTGCCTCCCTCCCCATGGGGGATTCGGATATCGGGACAGAAAATGGATTAATATATAAATATATATTTTTAATTACCTTATGAGATTTACTTCTTTCCATAGCCCATCGTGCGTAGTAATCCCATCGGTCAAAAATCTCGACCCAAAATAAGAACGCGTTCTTGTTTTACCCCTGAGTTTTTGGCACGAGGAAAGGTGACTCACCATCCCGAGATCGTCTGCAAGACTTTAAACAACGCGTTGTTTTTTTCCCAGGAAACCTTCTCTCCTCCCTCTTTCCGCCGATTTTCTCCCATTCACCCGATATGAGCCGTTGTCATAAACCGAAGAAAAGGTGAAGGTGATAACATGCAAATCGAGTAAAAACAACATCAAAAGCGTGGTAATCGATGAAAGATGGCGTAGCCGCGATTTACTGTCGTGTCTCCACCGAGGAGCAAGCCAAACTCGGGCAATCCCTCAGTGTCCAGCTCAAAACGCTCGAGAAATACGCCAAGGACCGAGATTATCGCGTATACGATACATATATAGATGAAGGACACTCGGGAGCGGATTTCACGCGTCCCCACCTTACACGCCTCCGCGAGGATGCCCACGATCGTCGGTTCAACGTCGTAATCGCGACCCATCTTGATCGCCTTGGAAGAGATGGACCCGAATTATTGGGCCTTTTGTATAAGGAGTTCCACAAACAAGGCGTCCACGCAGAATTCATCACCGAAGGGCTCAATTCATCCGACGACAAAGATGAACTCGTAATCTACATCCGAGCCCAGCAAGCGGCGGAGTTCAGGAAACGATTATCGCAAAGGAGCCACGCGTCGAAGATCCATCTCGTCGAAAGTGGGAAATGGGTGGGTGGTGCTCCTCCGGTTGGATACGAATTGGATCGTTCTACTCATACGCTCAAAGTGTGTCCCGAGGAAGCGAAACTCGTCAAGAAGGTGATCGAATTCCATCTCCAAGGATGGGGGATCACAGCGATCACGTATGAGTTGAATCGCCTACAGTTTCCTGCGATGACCGCTCGCGTATTTCTACCGAGCCCACGATTCTGCTCGATGATCCAGAAAGAGAAACACTCGAAGAGTTGTTATCTCCGACCGTTCCACGAAGAAAACCGAAATCACTGTATCTCATGTGTCGAACAGTTTGGTGATCAAGCGAAACACGTTGAGAGAAACGGGATCGGCAAAACCACGGTGAGTCGTATTGTTCAACAGGATCTCTACAAAGGCCATATGGTTTGGGGGAGAACGAAGAACAATCACCAAAAGGAAGGTCCAAATCGTAATCGACAGGGTCGACAACATTGGATGCAATCTGAAAATGCGATCAATGATTCCCTCGTTACCGAAGAAGAGTTTACCGAGATTGGGAGACAGAGAAGAGCAAATTACGTTGCTCCTGCGAGAGCAAGAGTGGGGACGTATGTTCTCGCGGGTCTCTTGAAATGTGGGAACTGTGGAGCCCCGATGAATGGTCATACTTCAGGTGAGTATTGGGTCGGATATTTCTGTTCAGTGAGGAAGAACAAAGGACCTTCGGTATGTGATATGGGAACGGCCAAAGCGAAGATCGTTGAACCGTACGTCGAAGAGCAGGTCCGTGAGTTTGCCCAGCGTATTGATCGCGAATCGGTGTTCGCCGAAAAGCATGTGATCAAGGAATCGCAATTGATCTTGGATCTGCGAAACGATATCGCAAAGTTGGGACGGTTGATCGAAGAAAATGACCAAGCGACGGATCGGTGGCTCCAATTATTCGAGGAGGGCAATCATACTCCTCAATCGGTCAAGGAGAGATTGGAGAAACTCGAACGAGATAGGAATTCGTTGGATCTCAAGATCAAGAATCGAACGCTCCAACTCGATGATGCTGTGGGAGAGCGACCGAGTTTAGACGAAGTTCACGAGATCGCGAAGAAGTTTGATCTGATATGGGGAGATCCGGATATCGAGGTGAGGAAGGAATTGTTGAGGGTATTCGTCGATACGATCACGGTATTCAACGACGGGAGGATCAAGATCGCATTCGCATTTTGATCGAGTTTCCTCAGTAAACCCAACCAGGCCGGTCAAGGTGCGTGCTCGTCGATCGGCCGTTTTTTTATTCCCATAGGAGTCTATCAGCGGAGGCCGGTCGAGGTGCGTGCTCGTCGATCGGTTGTTCCTGTGTTCTGGGGGGAGTAGATTGGCACGTTGGCTCCTTTTCGAAGGAGCTATTTTCGTTTCTGGTGATGGGATAGTGGATTTCGTATCTTGGAGGCATATGAAGAGGACCGTATCTCGTTCGATTACAACAAGGCCGAATTCCATGAAATACATTCTACCACTCCTTCTTCTCACGCTGCTCTTCCCCCACCCCTCTCAAGCCCACAATGGAGCGGTGGCGATTGCTGTGCCGGTTGAGGGAATAGTAATTGACGGGGATCTTAGCGATTGGCCCGAGGGGATGAGAGTGTATTCCATTAAGTTGCCTGAGTATGGTGTGGCACCGAGGGATTCTCTGGATTTCAAGGGATCGTTTCGTATTGGGTTCAATGGGGAGGAGAATGCGCTGTATGTCGCTGTGGAGGTGCGAGATGATTCTGTAATCATTGATACAACTACCGTAAATCACCTCTCATGGGATGCCTCCGATGGCTGTGATGTGTATATCAGTCTACCGTATCCAGAGAGCAGTGGAGTTGTCTTTCACCATGCTCTTTGGGGAAACTACCGATATTCTTTGGGGACGAGTGCGGGTGTAGCCGTGAAGCGGACGCATAATCGCCATACATACGAGTGGCGAATCGACATCGACCAAAACCGGGGGAAGGCGCACCTTCAGTCAGGGATATCCTTGGGGATTGATGTGGTAGTGGGGGACAAAGATGAAGATGGGTCATTTTCCTGGATGGCATGGGGATTTGGGACAGGGAAAATGACGTCATCAGATAGAGTGGGATTGGTAGTATTAAGTGAAGAAGACACCTTCGGAACGATTAAGGGAAGGATCAAATGGGAAGATATGGAAGAGGGCACCAACCTGGGAAGAGTGCGAATCCAATCGCTGACACTGGAAGAATTATGGGTAGAAGTGAAGACGGATTCCCAAGGAGTGTACGAAGTGGAGGTGCCTGCAGGGGACTACCGAATTGAAGCCAGCTACATGCGCCGACAGAGTGAGAGAACCATAGTGCAGATAAAGGTCGGTGAAAGGAAACAGATCGAGGAGATCTTTTGCGCTATACCTCTATGGAGGCCGATCATAAAGGAGGACCTGACTCCTATTATCTCCCGATTCATGGAAGATTTCGAGATAGTTGGGTTAGCCATAGGTATTGTCAAAGGGAATGATATCATCTATGCCAAAGGTTTTGGTGTAAAGGACCTGGCCACACAAGAACCGGTTACAGAGACGTCTCTCTTTCATATGGCCTCGGTTTCCAAACCGTTTTCTGCAACGGCTTTGGTACAACTGGCAGAGCAAGGCAAGGTTGATCTCGATGCGCCGGTTGTCAGATATGTACCTTATTTCCGGCTCAAAGATGATCGATATGAAGAGATCACGATACGCCAAATGCTAACGCATACTTCAGGAATGCCTGATGTGCAGGATTACCATTGGGATACTCCCGAATACGATGACGGAGCACTGGAAAGATATGTGCGCAGTCTGACGGAGGAGGAACTGATTGCAGCTCCTGGTGAAATACAACGGTACAGCAATATGGCCTTTGAGATTCTGGGAGATGTCATTGCGAAGATATCTGAGAAATCCTTTGAAGAATACCAAAGAGAACATATTCTCGAACCCCTTGCCATGTACGAAAGCACTTTTCTCCAGATGCAGACGGCTCCTGAACTCCGCACCACCCCTCATGTTAAGCGAATCCATCCTGTTGTCAGTTCGGTTTATCCCTATCATCGCGCCCATGCACCGAGTTCAACGTTGCATTCCAATGTAGTAGAGATGTGCCACTGGGCGATGGCCAATCTGAACCAGGGTGTTTTCAAAGGTCGACGGATCCTCAACCCATCGAGTTATCAGGAACTATGGCCATTCAGCGGCGGGGAGAATAGGAGTCTCAGCTGGTTTCTGGGGAATTACCGGGGTCGTCCTTCCGTTGGGCATTCGGGTGGAGATGTAGGTTACCGAACCCAATTCCTCCTGTTGCCAGAGGATTCTCTCGGCGTTGTTGTGCTGAGTAATTATGATGGGACGCCAACCGGCAACATCTTAACCACAATCTTAGATGTAACCCTCGGGTATGAAGTAGAATATCTCAAGATTCCCATCAGCATTCCCTTGGGTAAAATACTGGTAGAAGAAGGCATAGAAACGGCAATAACCAGTTACCATAGATTAAAGCGGGATTCCTTCGGCAACTATGATTTTGCCGAATCCCATTTGAACAGTTTGGGATATAGACTGCTCAGTATGGACAGGATCGAAGATGCCATCGAAATATTCAAGCTGAACGTGGTTGCTTTTCCAGCATCATTTGATGTCTACGACAGTTTAGGGGAAGCCTATATGCTCAACGAGAATAAAGATCTCGCCATTCAAAGTTACAAGAAGTCAATCGAGTTGAATCCAGAAAATCAGAATGGTATTGAGATGCTTAGAGATTTGGAGCAATAAGAAATGTGAAGAATATCTGTCAGCTCAGAAATCTGTTGAGACAGATAATCAGAGAGGTGAAAGTCCTCAACAGCCCACTCTACTCTTCTCCCAACCCCCACCAGCCACGCGACCAGGCCGTCGTCGTATGGGCGGTCGAAGACCGCGTTCCAGCCGAACCTTCTCATAGGAGATTACCAGATAGTAGTTGTATTGGGAGATGGGCTTATCATAGTATGAGACCTGGTATCTTCCATTGCTCTTTTCAGGAGAAGAATCATGGCACCGATTACCTCATTCGATGATTTTGCTGGCTTAACGGACAGGAAAATCCAAGCGGTGATGAAAAGAACGGAGAAGAAAGATATGGAGGTGGCTCTATGGGCCGCCAACCAAGAGGTAAAAGAGAAATTCCTCCGGAACATGACAGACCGCTTGCGCACCTCTGTGAAGGAAGAGCTGGAGTTCCTAGGTTCCCTGGCTCCCTGGTGTCTACCGGAAGCAGATCAAGATATACCTGACCTCGGTTCCTGGGATGATCTGCTTCAACTCACGGATCGAGAAATCCAGATAGCCCTGCGAGAGATTGATCAGAAGGATGTCGTGATGGCTCTGAAGCAATCCAGTGAAGCGGTAAAAGAGAAGCTTCTGGGCAATATGTCCCAACGCGTGCGTACCTTCATTGAGGAGCAAGTGGTGGCTTCTGATCCCCTTTCCTCAGACGAGGTTGAGCGAGTTCAGCAAGAAATCCTCAAGACAACGAGGACCGCCGTAGAGAAGGCAACCGAGGAAGTAAAAGACCGCATCGAGGAAGTGCGGGAGCGCATTATAGAGATTTCTCGATCGGAGCAGTAGCTACCAAGTGCCCGTGTGAAACACGAATCCAGAACAGACAGTGACCATCGAACACCCGTCAGATCACGGACCTGGGGGGATTGTGGAAACACGGCGAAAATGAGGTCAAAAGTGCCCGTGTATTTCCTGTACGATCGCGCTGAGAGGATGGGGTGAGTGGGGGAAGCGCAGAAAACCGACGAATTCTCTGACGCGTCCGAAAATTCGTCGGAAGATCAGATCTTCAACTGCGTCAAATTCCTTCTCAGACCGTTTCTACCGCGAGATCGTCATCGTGCGAGAGAGAAAACGCATCTGAAAACGATCGACGTTTAAAACACGGAGTTTGCATGTCGGCTCCTTTACGAAGGAGCTATTTTCGTTTCTGGTGATGGGGTAGTGGATTTCGTATCTTGGGGATTGAAATGGCTCAGATTCCTATCCCACCTTGACTTTCAGAGATGCTCTATTCCCCCAGGGAACTCCATTATGGCAAGTGACAAGAGCAAAACCAAAGCACAGCTCATTACCGAACTGGAAGAGATGCGCCAGCAAAGATCGGTAGAGAAAGCCACCGAACGGGTGCGCGAAGCCGTGCTGGCCATGCGGCGGGATGAGGATCTGCTCCAGGTCGCGGTCACTATGTATCGGGAGATGAGACGCCTGGGAGTGGAGATCCCGGCCGTCTCGTTCCAGCTGATCGACGAAGAGAGCCAGCGGTGGTGGTGGTGTCTCGTGATTGAGAACCCCCTAAAATATGGGATCTCAGCGACATGGCCCGACCTGGTGGAGATCGACGAGGAGTTGTTCTCGCTACCCTATCGGGAAGCCCCTTCATTTTTATCCTCGGACTTCCTGGATCGCTGGCGCGCTGGACAAGTGTGGACCTATAGTATTCCAGGAAATTATGTTGCGATAAAGGAAGCCGTTAGGCTCTTTTCTGTTCTTCGGTATAGCTTCCAAACAGGGTGAATACTTCTTGTTGTGTATC
>Ga0257125_1001543_pt1 | contig 22928 bp, 13 predicted proteins | sample SI106_200metaG_FD_190183 | JGI IMG/M metagenome (GOLD analysis project Ga0257125, IMG submission 190183) | Marine microbial communities from Saanich Inlet, British Columbia, Canada - SI106_200 | ecosystem: Environmental > Aquatic > Marine > Inlet | place: Canada: British Columbia | collected... | reverse complement strand
GTATCGTATATGATCACAGTCCTGAGTCTCACATTTCTCACACCAGGCATTTTCCTTAAAATATACGTTCACAAGCTCGCTTCTTAGCTCGTCATAAATCGTAGCATGATCCTCGTAAACATTAATGTGCTTGTACCTGGCAAATTCTTCCTCATACACTTTGGCTAGACAATAATCAATAGCGTGTTGATAATTATGGAACCTGTGTTTCTCAATCATCATATCAACCCATTCCAATGAATCCCCCTGCAGGGACACAGTCAATCGTTTCTTATTCTCCAAATCAACCATCTGCCACTTTCACCACTCTGTGCTACAGTAAAGAACGTGTATATATATGCATTACTCTGCACTGTGTTGCATTTAGCTGTAATATACTGCATTAAACATCACAGATATACTTATAATGGTTCTAATTGGTGATAATTGTGATGTTATATGGGTGTGACTAGGATTACAATCTCGTTACCCGAATCTATCATGAACCAAGTGGTAACAATGGCTGTAAAAGAATCACGGAGCAAATCAGGGATGATCAGAGTACTCATAAAAGAAGGAATTGAGGTATTTCAAAAACAGCGGGCCGCAGCCACAGAGGAAACTTCTGAAAAACTACGAAACAGAAACGAGGGCCCACTTTGATGAAAACTGAAAAACCTGTTCAAGTACCAACCGTAGACCAGGATACTATTTTGGATCATATGGCTCCCTGGGAAAGGACGTTCTGGAAACTGATTCAGGAAACAAAGAACCCGGAAAAAACTTGCGAAGGCAGGGAAATGGAGTAAACCACGGTGAAGATGGTTAACACGCCCCTATGCCTTGGTTTACTCCATACAAACATCCTCCTCTGGGTTAAAAAAAGTGTAGACTTGGAGGTTTTGTTTTGAATGAACGACGACATCGTATTAATCGTTCTGAGATCCCTGCAGTTTCGGCTGGGCTTCACCTCTGTTTAAAGCTGTACATAAGCGGAGCAAATGTGCCGTTTAACGTGGTCCCTGCTCTACGCGCCTACTATCGTATCACCCATTATCAGCCACACGGAGGACGACCAGACTATCCCGACAATACCAAAGAAGATATCATGAAACTATTAGAGGAAAACGAGTCAACCTTTGAGATATTGAAGAAAATCGCCACAAATCTAGAAACGGATCCATTAACCCATTTGATATCAAAACCTCTTCAAACGGCCACGTCTTGCAGCAACTCGAAAAAACCAGTTATCCCATTTTGTGAAGAGGTTCGAGCTCAATGAATGGATGGACATTCCTCGGAATCTACGTTGTAGGTTGTATCCTAGGCTGGTTAACCGCCGTAGACGCCTTGCTAACTGCAAAAAAAACCGGAATCAAGGTAAACACGCATAGAGAAGCCATGACACTACTCTGGACCAAAGACCCAAGGAACAACAAGAAATGAAACTCCCAACACTTGACCTCAAAGAAAGGAAACACGGGTCAATGACCAAGCTCTTCCAAACTATCTTCATCGCAGCCATAGCGAGTCTCATCACCATATATCTGATAGCACCAAATGCTCCCAATTCCCAGTTAATAATGGCCACAGAGATTGCCCTCTCCATCGGATTAACAATTGGCTACACGGCTGGAGCTCAACTTCCAGAACCAGAGGAGAAAAAACAAACATGAGCCAAAAACACACTTCACATGACACGACGTTGTTACGGTGTATCGATCACAACTGCGAAGTTATGGGGTCCATTTGCTGTATCAACTGCAGACAAGTGAATAATTGCCCGAACAAATGCTCAACAATACAACAATACAAGAACCCCGAGTATGAAGGCTGCCCACACCTAAATGCGGATGTTAACACACAAAGAAATGTTTGCTCTCAACACTTTTACGATACACGAGTAACCCTCATTACACTTTCAGATCTAAGTGAAATAGAGCTTAAGGTCCTCAAACGTCGGGTACTTGAGTTCCTTGAAACTCAATGCGTTACTGGCTGTGTAGTGGTCAACCCATCAAGGAGGCAACCAGAATAATGACACTCACTAACAGTGGTTACTTTTTTGAGATGGAGGCCAGGGACGAACAGCAAATGATCGCAGAGTACGAGGGCAGGGTTCTGAGTGAAATCACTTACCAGGTTCAGGGACAGACTGCGATCAGCTATAACGGAATCAAGTTTATCGCAAACAAACTAGGCGGCATCAAAGTAATCTCAGTAGAGGCGGAATATATCGAGAAACCTGTGGAAATGTGGGTAGCTACCGTTGTTGTTCTTAACGAGAAATATGAGACACAGATGCCAGGAGCAGGTGAACAACCGTACATGATGGATGTCCACGTGCTAGATGAAAAGAAGAAGTGGGTGAAAAACAGTGATGGCTCATATGATATGAAAACTGTTCCTGATCCATTTTCTAGGCGAAAGGCCATCAGTAAAGCAACCAGAAACGCCATCAGGGCAGTGATCCCCGAGGCAATGATAATTAAGTTCCTTGAAGACGCAAAGCAGAACAGGGTCACACAGAAAACACCGTCAAAACAGAAACCACAAAGGAAACCCAGACCTGCCCAAGAGCCTGAACCACAACCAGATCCAGATGAAGAACACGTAATCAAAGCACTTGCTGTCAACAACTTAGGAATCACTGGATTCATGATTTACAAATACGAGGACAACATTGTAGTCAAGTCACCAAAGAACATTGAACCCTCGACATGGGACCAATACAACGCAGTCATGGAGAAATTGAACGCGGTTTGGGACCACGAAGAAAAAACCTGGATTGTACCCTTTGATGAGTAACTGCAAAAACCCTGACCTACGGGCCACCTCCTCATGCCACCATTGTAACTACTACAAACAAGCAATAAACGACCTTGTATCCAAGTACTTAGCTTGCCAGCCACAGATTCTCAAAGAGGCTAGATTCCTACTTCGCCAACGACGCGCACATCACAAGGTTATTCTACGTATAGACAGCGAACTAGCTCAACTTACAAACCTCTACTCCCTACCCCGTTTTGTCCGATTTGTCCAGTTAGACGATTTATCCAACAATTCGGAGAAATAGAACAAATGACGGGAAACAACCTGTGGGCTAAACCCGCCTCCAAAAACATTTTCTTGACACCATGGAAAACTGGACAAAATGGTAAAAATGGACAAAAAAGAACCCGTGTTTCACTTTTCCGATTTGTCCAGTTTGACCATTTATCCAATGTTTTAGGAGATAAAGAACAATGATTGAGGGCTTTGATCCTCAAAACTGGGTACGAGACACCTCAAATGATCCAACATGCCCCAAGTTAACTCACGGGGAAAACATGTGCATCCCATTCTGCGATCTATTCACTTCAGAGTTTTGTCATAAATATGGGTCACATCTTAAGGAGGAATCCTAGTGGGAAACCCATGGATCAGGTACATGTTTCCCGTTGTACAGTTCGCACTCTTCGAACACATTTACACTAGAACAAGAACCATCCAAAACAAGAAAGATGGAATATTCAGAGGGGTAGAACCGGTAAACAGCGTATATCAAGCCAAACAAGAACCCGAATACCCTCCAATAATAATCCTAGATAAACACAATTTGGTACGCGTTAAAAACAAGGAATATGCCCTCAGACCATTAGACGAGAGCGGGGAGATCAGTCCTTTTACAGGATTCATCTCACCAAAAGCACATGACACCATAGTTAAAGCCCTCAGGGAAAACGGGCAAAACATACCGAGGAAGAAAGACGATTATCATCTTCACGATGAGCTGGCTCGTAGCGGTATTGCATATGTGCCGGTTCAAAGAATCAAAGACATACTTGATCTGGAGGAAATTGATTGGCCAGAGTTCATACGGAGACTAATACGGTGGGACGCTGAGAACAAAGATCCTAGGCTATGTCTCGCACATAAGGCACAGCTACTAAGAGGCCTTGAATCCAGACTCAACGCTCATGCATTGATTTGTACTAACGCGGGGACCGGAAAAAGCATTCACTACCATACAAACGGGGTTCTCATAGACAAGGCCACAAGAAACGCGTTCCTTGGGTTCGCTAAAAGTCCTACAGAGATCTATAAGGGAACCGTAGACGGTGAGGATCTACCTATTGGCGTTGATCAGATTGAGGTTGGAAACTGGGGTATCATGGATTTCATGTTTAACGTCATGGAGTATGGTGAAGCCACGGTATCTAGTGGAGCAGTTAAGTTTACTGTGAAGAGCAAGGCTCCGTTCGCGTTTATGGCGAACCCCATCAGTGACCGGTATGATGTTGAAAAAGGGTTTGGCGTGATACTTGAACACCTTACACGGAATCCTGCTATTGGCAGACGGTTTGGAGTAATCTGTTATGGATCAGATTACGCTGTTTTATCTAATCGGAGTACTCCTGAAAGTCTTGACAACTGGAAGCATCAGGCAACGTTTTTCAGAGCCATCGAGGAAGCTGCCCACAGTGAACTTGTCAAGATTATGAACATGAAAGAGGTTTGGGATTGGATTAACTTGGAGATTCCTGGTTACTATGCTAGGTTTCTTAAAATCATTGAAGGATCTGGAACAAATAACGTAAGAAGTTTGTTTAGGGAGCATGGAAAGGCGGGGCAGTCAAGGGTTCGAGCCGCAGCCTTGCAATGTTGTCTTGTTGATAGTTTAAGGGATATTGTCCTTGAGCGCTATGACGTAGATGAGGTCCTAGAACGAGCTGAGGAGCTGCTTCATGGGGTTACGGAGCTCAACTTGGAGTCTGCGGTTAACATTATTTTGAACGCTGGGTCCGAGGAAAGATTGTTTGCGGAACATTGGTTTGATTCTTGTCCCGAGTATCTGAAGGAGATTGTGTATGCGGTTGAGTTTGCTCGTCGTCAAGGTATTCTGGGTAGCAGTTTCAATCTTAATGATATTGAGTATAAGCCATCTGGGGATGGGTATAGTCATCTTAGTCAGTGTATTAGTAGGCTTGTTAAGCGGAAACGTGGGGTTTCGCTTTTTAATGAGAAGTGTAAGAAGCATTTTGGGTTCAGTTTTAATCCTGATGGATCAAGGTTGTTAATCTATTTGGAAAAACGGGATCCGATAAGGTGGCTTTTGTTACCCGGGGACGATGCTCAGGAACCGGAGTCTGAGGTGATTGACTTGGAGTTGTCGCCTCAAGAGAAACGTAATCGAGTTTTTGAGTTCATTCGTAATAATGGTGGAGTTTCCAAGGAGGAGATTCGGGATAAGCTTGGTTTGACTAAGACTGAAGTTCAGTTGATCACCTCTGCCGGTAAACGGGATGGGTCTTTCTTTGAGTATCTTGGAAAGTGGAGGTTGGTGGAGTAATAAAAGGCAGATCGTCAAAACTCCGTATTGATTTGTATGAGGTTGAAATGGAGATTTATTTTAAAGAGACGGCTACAATTTTGAACCGGGTGCAGAAACATGGATCAATCAAGGAGGAGCGATATATTTGGGGGCGGGACGGAAAGAACAGGCCTACTCGAAAGAAGCTCATCATATCCATTGTTATCCCCCGAGACAAGGTTCCTGTTTTTAAGATGAGAATTACCAAGCTTGATCAATCTTTAAAGTCCACGATCACGTATCGAAAAGTTTCAACATTAGTATAAAACCAGTTATTGTGGGTCAATCTGAAGTTGGTTTGTCTATTCATATTAGGCATTCGCGCTGCTTTTGGACCGCGCGCACCGAATAACTTTTAGATTAAATTTATATATTAACTAGGTATGATGCTGGAAGACCAAAAAGTATTACTAAAAAAACTCAGCGTATACATAGGGATAATAGAGATATTTTCAATGGATCATTTAAGATTCGATTATAAATATGAATGAAGTCAACTAAGTGGTAGTGAGAAGAGATGGTCATATATCCTACTCTACGGTGGTATCGGAATAAGACAGACAGAAGACCTCTGACCCTTTTTTTGGTTATTGTTATGTTATTTTTCTTGTTAATATTTTTTTTGTTGGATGATCCTTGGAAAACGTATGTAATGATTCTTGGAGGCGTGTTCGTCATCGGAATAATTAAAGAAATTCAAAACGCTAGAATCTAAGTCATTGTGCATTATCTTTTCTAGAGAAGATATAACTAAAAACAAGTACTAGGACAAAAACAAGTAAGGATTCACTTAGATTAATATTAAAAAACTGATTAAGTCTAGGTAAAATTATGAATAATAAAAAGACTACCAGTAGCACATAACCTGGATTATTCTGTATTACTGTTTTCATTTTTATCTCATTCCTATATCGACATATGATTCTAGTGCAGATTCAATAGCCATAGCAGATTGGTCCAATGGTGTGGAAACACTCCCAAAATCATCATCCATAACTGCAACAGTAGTATCCATTCCCCAATGAATCATTTCTATGTTTAGTTCACTAGTAACCTCCGAACTCACTTTTTCTCTTGTATCACTTGGATTTGCTCCCAATAAAATCTTAAGTGTTCCTCCAAGGGCAGGGGCTATCGCAGCGGACGCAGTTGCGGCTAGGAACCCAACGGTGGCTCCAACAATCACTCCTGCAACCGCGGTTGCACCAATTGCACTTGCACCTATAGTCGCAGTCGTTCCTATGAAGCCAGTTGTGGCACCTTTCACGCCCTCAATCATAAAATCGGAGGCTGAAAATTCGATATCTCCGTTATATGCAGACTCAGTATAGCTCCACATATTTTATACAGCTCCAATAAAAGTACCTGCTATGATAAACTCTGCACATTTACCGTCTGCGTCTGTGTACTTGTGTGGATTATTCAAACAGTAGACGTATCGGTTCATTGTTTGAGGAGACCTAATAGAGCCAGTTACAGTGTCTCTTGTGATGAACCTCCCCGTCAACGGATTATAGTACGCGCGCGCGGGTCGAGAACCTTCAAGTAGTTCTCTTTCGAGTCATTATTAACATAACTTTTATTAATAAATAAACTTTATGTTAGTTATTACAAGATTAGGATGAAGATGATTTCCTCTACCTTATTAGAAAAAGAGGTTATAGTCTATAACCTCTCAAAAGAATTGGTTTATAAAAAAATAGAATCATGGATGATTAAAAATAAAATTAACATTACATTAAGTGAGCGCCCATCTACATTAAAAGGAATCTATGGAATGGAAAGTAAAACAATAAACGACATAGAGATTTCTCCCACAATTACCATTATCAATATCAAGGAAACGGGAAATCATGTTTTAATAAATATAAAACTAGATAAGTTTAGAAGCATTGGAATACTAGATTATTTATCAATAGATAGATTTTATTACGACGAAATAATATCAAACATAATAAATGAGTTTGATTATAACATACAACATAGTTTTGATACGTCAAAAGAAAAGATAAACGTATTACGCTTGAGAAACGTATTGTTAACGTTGATTCTAATTGGAACTGCAATAATTGCTAGTCAGTTTCGTAATTTACAACGTCTACCTTGGATATTACTATACATATTCATGATTGTTTTTTATCTGATAGAAATAATCAAAGGAAATATCAAATTGAGAAAAAAGATTAGATATTAATAGTGCCTTCTTTCTGCCTCATCGTATGATGACAAATCCATATGTTTTACGTCATTCCAGTTAATCTTCGGTAAGGAATATGCAGAATTCATCGCAACACCATATTCTTTTTTTATCAATTTACTCATTATCTGAGATTTTTCTGCCTGAACAGGATCTGTCAGATCATAATTACTATTAATCGATTTTTTTATCAATCCATTGAATGTAATGGCTGAAGTTGTGTCAACAAACGATGAAATAGCTAAATTAGTAACTTCGTTTTCGATCATGTCCGGAGCAACACCCGCCCCAAGAATATTACCAACTACTAACTCTGTGTCTCGTTTTAGAATATTAGCTCCAATAGCAGTAGCTACAATACCCAAAGTAGTAGCTGGCGCAACAGCACCCCAAACAAAGCCTTTGACTCCTCCTGCAATTGTCGCAGTAGCTAAACCCGATCTTCCTTCAGATGAACTAAGGCAATCTTGATTATTCATATAATAATTAATCCCTCCAAACACTGCACCTAACGCGGTCCCTATAGCAACCACAGTTAACGTGATTGGCTCATTTCCATCTGGATCTACATATTTGTGTGGGTTGTTCAAACAGTAGCTGTACCTGTTCCGACTCTGAGGGTCACCTAGACTCCCCCATACAGTGTCCCTCGTGGTGAACCTTCCAGTCAATGGGTCATAGTACCTTGCTCCGAAGTAGTAGAGTCCCGTGGGGTCTTCTGGTTTTCCTGTGTACCGATAATCTTCTGATCCAGACTCGCCACTGCTTGGTCCAAATGGCTCATAGTTACTTCCATAGATTACATCTCCTGTGCTGTTAGTCTTGAGTCTTGTAGAGCCCAGGTGGTCTACATGGTAGTACTCGACTGTCCCGTTTACCACTGAAGCAACCTGCATGGCTCCAGCATAGATATGTTTCTCATGAGTCCCACCGTAAACCTCGTCAAGCACGTTAAGCCCAGAATACACGTAATCCGTGGTACCTGAATCTGTGTCCCAGCTCCTGACTCGCCTACCACCGTCATCATACGTATACCTCGCAGTCACTGATGAGTTTAGGTCAACCCTTGTCAGCCTGTCGAACAGGTCATACGTATAGTTCCAAGCATCGTTTCCATTCAGCCAGTACATCATGTTACCGTTATCATCCCAGTCAAACGACATCCCAGTCGCGGACGTAAGCCGGTTAACCGAGTCATAGGAGTAGCTAGTAGTACTTCCTTGGGTTTTTGTCAACCTGTTTCCAAGGGCGTCATACGTAAAGTTCATCGACGTCCAAGGTCCACTCGAATAGATCAACCGATCCAGCTGATCATATTCATAAACCTCCGTGTTAACCCCGTCATAAATCTGTGTAACGCTACCAGACAGATCATACGAATAATCCAGATCAAGTAGAGTACTCAAACCCTTCTCGATTGTAATATCCGTAGGTCTGCTCATGGAATCATACGAATAATCAGTGGTTACCCCGTTCCGGTAACTAATAACGTCAATCTGATCACTAATTGTGTATGTAAACGAGGCATAACCCTTGAGCTCCTCCAGCCTATTCAACGCATCATATTCAAGCTCAAGAGACGGCATATACGCCGTGATCTCAACATTGTCAAAATAGATCTCGTTCAACACATCCGTACCTTCAGATACCCCGAACTTCGCGTACCTGAACGGATTATCATCATTCTTTGTATCAATACCCGTAGCGGAGATGACCTCCTCTCCTTCAAACCAGACAGTGGTTTCTCCATCAGAGTCTCCTAACCGAGTCTCAACTCGCACGTTATACCATTGACCAGTAGTTATGTTAACGGCTGAATCATAATTCGCATACTCTGGGATAGCCGTAAGCCAAAGGAGATAACCAGACCCTGTGTTTGATACCCAGAGCATATTAACAGGATTATCCGCTGTATCCGTGAGCCAATAGAAATACTGAAGATCACCAGAAGAGGGGAGAGTCTCGAATCTTACATCGAAACTGGAGGAGACAATTGTTAGGTTATCAAGGTTTTTCACGGTGTTTGCAGTGTCACTTGAATCTGTTGTCGTAAATTTCGCAGCATATGTACCGGTTTTCGTTGTAGTGTCTTGAACTGTTGCCGTGGCTCCAGGATCAGTGTTCTGCGAACTCCATCCACTCCAATCACCTTGTTCGAACCCGTTCGAGAAATTATAATACGAATAATCGGGGTAATCCACTTGGATTACACTGCTTACGTTGTTATAGCTGTAAGAAACTGAGTACACTGAACCGGAGACGTTGAAAGTCTCCTTGAGAACTCTGCCTCTAGCATCGTACTGGTATTCGATACTTGTTTCATTCTGTACTGATTGGACAACATTACCTGAAACGTCGTACGAAAATTCGCTCAGATAGGGTACAGGAGAGATAATTTCAGTGATTTCCTCTTCAGAACCAATATCAACAATATATGGCTCAGGGTCACAAAGAGTTCTAAGTAAAACCCAATCATATTCTACAATAATTCTATCTCCACTACCCCAACCATTTGCAATCAAAGCAAGCTCTAAACTTTCTCCATCAGAATAATCACCAGTATTCGCTAGATCTAATCTTTCAACACCGTCATACAATGCTTTCGAGTTATCATCATACAAAAACAACTCAACAGTGTACCACGTATCAATTGTGGCAGAAGTAATCCATTCATCTAAACCGACTGTCGTAGCTGATGCATCTTGTTCCTTTAAACGGAAGTTATCCGTTAGATAAGGATACCAAGTTGTCATAAACCCGCCAGTTTTATGAGGCGCATCAAAAATCGACAAAATATCTGCTGCACAATCACTACCCGACTCAGTTGTTCTCCATTTAGACATAGCCGCGTACTCGCCTGTAAATGTCGGATCAGATGAAATACCCGCTCTTGAAGAAGTACCAGCGGGACTATCTAGTTCTAAAACACCATCTGCCTCGGTAATACTTCCAGATGATTGGGATATGTTTGACCATTTAGTAGTGTTAAAGTCTCCGTCATCAAAGTTATCGAAAACTGAGAATGTTTTCTCTCCATCACTCAGAGATACCGGGTTACCGCTTCCATAATACATGTATATAGTTGTATTCGCTGGTCCCTCCGAAATAGAATCAATCTCGATCCAAACAGTGACATTTGACCCGGTATTTAGTTCTTGGAACCAGTAATCGTACTCGGTTAAGCCATCGTTACTGGTGAATCGGAGATCGCTAAAGTTTTGGTTGACTTTCTCGTTACAATAGATGTCGGAAGCAGTGTCAGTTCCGTTTCCGTAATGTATGAGTGCTTTGATCGGATAACTTGTTATCTGGCCTGATGTGCTTCCAGTTATTATGATTTCTTTTTTGTACCCTTGATAATCTGTATATCCATGTGTACTGTTTTCATCCCCTATTTTGAGTAGGCGATTCAAGCTATCATAGGTATAATGCATTGTTTCTCCGTTGCAGTCTTGTTTCTGTATCAAGTTTCCAGCATTATCATAGTATGAGGTTTCATAGCTTCCACCTGGATAATCGGTTCTGGTCATTCGACCTAGTTGGTCATATGTATACGAAGTGCTTCTTCTCTGACCAAACTCAGCATATCCCGAATATTTTACTTCAATAAGAGGCTTGTATGCGGATTCCATCGAGCGAATATCATAATGATCCCGATCACTCGAAACTGAAAAGACCTTAACGCCATACATTTTCTGGGGATCGTCTACCCAATTCTGAACATAATCAGTAACTGTCCAGTTGACATAAGCATTATCACTCGATGTGTCCACAGTTTTACCCACATAGCTTGAGTATGCAATTGGTGCATTATTATAGGTAAGAGTGGTATCAACCCATTCCTCTTTTAAACGAGAAATTCTAGTGTACACCGCGTTATTACCCGCGGAAACAGTTTCACAATACATACTTAGATTAGCGTTTATAATAATTGAACCGATTGAAATGGAAGAGGTGTTAAAAAAGATGTACGCTAACTTGGCGTTATTATTATAACCTTCTTTAATTACCATATTTCCGTAGTAATAAGTATTATCAGGATATTTTTCCCTTGTATAAGCGTCAGCTTGGGAGTAAAATATCTCAGTAAAGTTATCAGGTTTATAATGTACACCATTTGTGACAGTCACTAAACGTCCTGACTCGTCATAATCATAAAAAGATGCATAATAACACTCAGTGTCATTCCATTCACGAACCTCTTTTAGTTGATCGTTCCAGTCATAGATATACTGAGTTTTGCGATCTTCTTCATCGTAAACAGTCTCTATGTTGTAGAAATAGTCAAACTGAACCCGTCTTGATGACCCATCAGGGTTAGTCGTTCTGTACATTTTTCCAAGTGCATCATATGAATAAGTATAGTTGAACCCTGTTGGTAGTATTCTGGTTTTTATCTGGTTCTGCCAATTATACACGAATGACTCGTTTGAGTACAAAACCTCACCATTATAACGTTCGACAAGTATCTGCCTACCAAGGCCATCATAATATTTGACGACTTTTGCACCATTTTCATCGTAAAGAACGACCGTATTAGTAGAATCACCATATGCAGCCTGTTTTAAACACCGTATCCCATCAACCCCAGGATACGTTACCTGTACTACACGGCCAATGACGTCATACGTGTAATCAGTTCTATTACCCGTTTCATCGATAGATTCAACCAGTTTCCCCGTAGCAAAATCATATCCAAATTGCCTAGATAAATTAACGTTACCTGATTCTTGTTCCAGTTGCTGGATATACTTTGTAAGATATGCGCCGCTGTAAGTTGAATTATACTCAAGGAATAAGTTGTGATTGTTCGCGTCGGTGATCTTAATGGGGTTTCCATATTGGTCGTACTCGTAGTTGGTTGTTATCCATTTGCTTGAAAGCAAGTTCTTGGATTCTACTGGATTCCCGTTTGAATCATACTTAATGTATGACTCAATAGCGGGCGACCCAATGCCGTCACTGAGCTGTGCTTGTCCAAGCAATATATTGTGCGCGTTTTCGTTGATAGTGTTGCTGTAGAATGAATCTGAAAAGTAATCCACTTGCCCATTGCTGTTGTTGAATAGGTCGGTGGAGTCTGAATTTGAGTAACTAAAGTATGTGTCGTGATTCAGGTTATCCCTGTCAAAATAGGTGTTCCCCCATTCATCGTACCAGTATGTCTTGTTCTGTGATAATTCAGAGGTTCCTGGGAAGTATTCGATACGTACTCTTCTTCTTGTTGTGTCAGTGTTTGTGCTCTTTTTGTAGAGTTGTTCATCACTTGTAGTGCCGTTGTAGACGGTTTCTGTGAAGCTATCTTGTTGATAGTCGAGAACTGTAGTTTTTGTGACGTTGTCCCCATTTGAGTTTTTAATTGTCGTATCAGAAATCTGATGGAATGTTGAGTTAAAGTTGAATGAAGTATAAGACGCTCCTTCAACGTATGGTGCGTATACTTCGTCGTTGAATTCAAGGTAAAGTATTGGTTGTGGTTCAGCTGTTGATTCCCCGGTTTCGAATGAGGTCATTTGTGCGCTGCTTCCTGACAACCACTGCAATCCAAGTGCAAACCAATCATCATCAAGCTGACTGTCAAACTCAGTCCTCCCACCGTTACTCATTTCATGGCCCATATTTTCTCCTTCGTACGGGAAAACACCTGAACCACGATAATTTGATCCTGACCAGGCATCATTATAGACTCTAGTGACGTTTGACAAAGATGGACGGTAATTCATATCAATAATACTCGCAGAAGCCGCGCCATCCGGTTTATAATTACAATCATACCCTATGACAAGGGAAGTTAAGTTTGCAGAATCAGGAAGTTTACTAATATCCCATTCAAGATACCCGAGTTGTCTAACATATACACCACCTACATCTTGCCAATACAAGTTTATCTGGGAGGTATTCCTGCTTATACTCTGGGGAACCTCGTCTTGAGAAGATGTGACGCCCCATTCTACCAGGTCATCAATAAAATCAATGTTTTTTACATCATCAAGCATAATCATGGAAGCGTCCATAGGTACCGGATCTGGGAACTTGAACTGTCCACTCACACGGTATTTGTGATAACCAGCGCTAGAGAACACAGAATAAGTATACCAAGTACTCCCTTCTGTAGGATAAGCCGTCTTGTTAATCAAATAATCCTTAAAGTACTCATAACCAGTAACACGCCCAATCGGGTCCGTGACGTTCATTAATCGATTACCAGAAACAACTCCAACCTCGTAACCATACGATATAATCTGGTCACCCGATGTGACGTTTGCCAACAAATCATCATCATTGTATACGAGAGTTACGTTCCTGCCAACAGTATCTGTAATCGTTGTGATTACATCAGCTGTATAATGGAATGTGATTTGGTTTCCATTCAAATCAGTAATAGAAGTTGGCTTGTAATTTGAGTCATAGTCAAACCTAGTACCGTCAACTGTGTACATTGTAAAGTTTCCATGAGTAGTATCATTATACAGAGTGAACCGGTCTCCGGAGTGATACTCTTTTCCATCCACGCTTGACCCATTCCACTCGTATCTTTGTCCACTTGGGAACCGTATATACGATGGTTCTGTGTCGTTCATTTCGATCCAGGGATATCCAAGCATCCAACTGTTCCCCATTGGTGCCCAAGGATAGTCCTGATAGCTATAGTCTACTGAAGTTGCAGGTTCATCATCTTCATAGCATACTGGTGGAGCGTAAACTCTGTTTATAGTTAAGTCTAGACCTCGTCCTGGGATTGATAGGTCTGTGGCTGTGATTGTTAGGAACCCGGTGTGCATTGAGATGTATTCTTGGTTGTTTTCAAAGTACTCGCCATATGGTGTCAAGCCTTGGTCGTTCCAAGGATTATGATCTGCACCAATTTCTCCCATTACTGGGCCTTCACCCGACATCTGGGTAACAGGAGCTGGGGTGATCCCAAATAACATGGGTAGTATGAAAAAGGAAACGCCGAGGGTTCCAAATGGGACATCGAGGCTGTCATAAAGAACTCCATTATTAGGGGTTTGAATTACTTCCTTAATTTGTGCCTTCTTGGTTTGAATTTCAAAGTGGAGTTTGCCCTTGTTTAAAGCAATGGGGATTTGCACTTTCTTGTCCAATGGAGTGGCCAAGGCTCCAGATACAAGGTATTCTTCAAAAACTAGTTTTGCTTTTCCCATTATCCCAAGTTTAATGGTGACATAGAAGTGGCCGTTTGATGTTCCATAGAATAGTTTTCGTGTAGTTTTGTCCGGTCTTGTGTAATTCATGTTATCCATTTTCGTGTTAGAGTCAGTGAACGTAAGTGGAAGCCACTCTGACTCATCGAATACGACGATAGTTCCATTTCTCATGATACCAAGATTAGATGTGGACCCTAGTTCTGTGATTTCAGACCAAACTGAGTAATCAACTGGTTGAACTATTATTTTCGTTACTCGCCTAATATGTGACCCGTCATTGAACCCGACAGTTACAGATGCATTGAAAGACTGTACCTTTTCAACCTGGTAAATGTGTGTACTTTTATCCGCGTCTGCCGCGAAATAGTCTGATTCTCCGTCTCCATCGTAATCCCATCTGTAGAATAGTACTCCTCCACGGGTTTCAGCGTTTTCTACTTCACAATCAAAGTGAACGGGAAACGGTGAGTCACCGTTTGCTTGAGAGGTTGATAGGATTATTGATGGTTTTGTGATTCGTGGTTGGATACCTGGATCGTTTAACAGGGTACCGTTAGCAGCGTAATAGTTTCCGGGGATTGTATTGTTGTTGTTTGGTGTAGTATTGTTTACAGCCATGATAACTGGGAGATACAATGGGCCAGAGGAAAGTACGACTAGTATTAACAGGAAGGAATATGCTTTCTTTATGTTCAATTTACACACACTCAGGACGATGTTATTTATGGTACGTAAAATCCATATATAATATTTAGTAATGTACGATTATAACACATTACAAAATGTAGATGGTTGATCTAATACAATTTCAACTGAATGCTTCAATGTCTATCTTCCCGGATCAATTCCGTGATAAAAAAATATACTCGCGAATAGACTAACTCCGAATAACTTGAGTCCAGCGCGCCCCCGCCTTCTTTCATTTCAAACGCGGTGCAAATTGCAATCTATATAATCCATTATCGGAAAAAGGGACTTTCCCTGGTTTTTGGGTGCTTGGAGATCTAAAATAATAGGCCTTGAAAACACCTTTACCTAGTCTTACATAGACATGGGTGAAAGGCCTTTCCATAGTGCATAAAATACGCACCTTAACCCTAGTTAAAACCAGCTTTAACACGGTCAAACCCTCGCGCGCGTTTATTCGAATTGGGCGTTTAGGAAGTCTCCTATCACAGGTATCATTACGGTGACAATGGCGAGAACTCCACTTGAGATAAATAGAGTGAATCCTACAAATCAATAATTTAGGTTATTGATGATTTGCTCAACGGAGAATTGAATTAATACTAGTATCAGGAGTAACGTCGCCCACATAATCTGGTATCGGAGGAATGGGATTCTTTTGACAAGTCTGGTAAATATGTTGGTCATAACGATAAAATGAACTATCTTTTATTTAATAATTATAAAAAAGTGCTATTCTCTCCTTCTATAAATCCAAACTTTTAGAGCATGAGAATCTAAGGATTCGGGGTAATCAATTCGTAATATTTGATAGTTTACATCTAAAACTGGAAAATCTGCCATTACATGTGTTGCGGCTTCTTCTAATAGATATTCGACATCACTTTCTATTAAACCATCATAAATAAAATGCACCTTTATTTTAGATCTACTCCATTCACAAGTTACACCTCGAAGAGAACACGTTATTCTACCTAGAAGAGCTCTTTGAATCGATACTTGAACGTAATATCGCATCTCATTTTCAGGAAAATTATAGAACATATTTCTCATTGCTTCAATACGTTTTTCCATTTTTCATACCTCATGGAATCGGAGGTCCAGGTACTATATGATGACCCCTACTTCCATAATGTATTTTCCCCCACATGGTGAAAATACTTTGCCCTCCACCTGGAGGAACAGCAAGTCCGATCCATTCTTTAAAATTCACATATTCGGATGATCCGGGAGTTGGTGGCGTGCCGGTTTTTAATACACCATTGTTCATACCGTTATTCAGTAAATTTTGTGTGTTCGGGTCGAAGACTGGACTTCTAGGTCTACCTCTAGATTTTTCTAATTTATAATTCGCATGGTATGTATCGTGTTTTGCTTGTTGACCTTCATTTATTTTTTCTTCGTTATTACCTGAGTTGAATGTTATCCTATTGAACTTAGTTTGTTCTGTTATAACAGAAGAATCAGCCGTGTCTTGATATACTCCGTAATTGCTTATTGTTTGTTCGCGATACTGTTCAATACCATCACTAACTGAGGTGTCAGGGGAAGGAGACATGGGTATTGCGGCTGTTACTCCTTGTAGACTGATGAATAGACTCTCGATAGCGGGGGCTGCCATGTACGCATAATAAATTGCAGCCATAACCATCACTGACGCATCAATATAATCAGTAGAGATATGACCGGTAGGGTCTACATATTTCAAAGGATTATTCTGACAGTATACATATGAGTTGAGACTCTCTGGATTTGATCTGAAGCCATGGAAAGTGTCCCTTGTGGTGAACCTCCCCGTTAATGGGTCATAGTACCTTGCCCCGAAATAGTACAGGCCACTTGGGTCTTCTCGTTTTCCAGTATATCTGTAGTCTTCAGTGCCGGTTTCGCCTTCTCCTGGGCCGAATGGTTCATAGTTAGAATCATAGATCTCAGTTCCAGCCGAGTTTGTCTTGAGTCTTGTGCTGCCTAGGTGGTCAACGTGATAGTATTCAACGGTACCCGTAGTGTTAGATGCGATGTGCATCCCTCCGGCGTAGATGTGCCTCTCATGGACACCGCTGGACACCTCATCGATAATGTTGAGACCGCTGTACAGGTAATCAATAGTAACATCAATGGTATCATTCAGCCAGCTCCTGACACGTCTACCACCAGCATCATACGTGTACACGGAGGAAAGCCATTCGTCCTTGGTTACGGTTTTGAGCCTGTTCAACGGGTCATACGTATAATTCCACTTGTTTGAACCATCATTCCTGTCCAACATGTTCCCGTTACTATCCCAGTCAAAGCCCATGTCGGTAGCAGTGACCAGCTGATCCATGCTATTATACGAGTAACTGACGTTATTGGCTCCACCTTTAGTATCCAGAGTAATCCTGTTACTAACCCCATCATAATCATAATACCTGAGTCCCCAAGACCCATTTGAAAAAACAAGCCGATCCAACAGATCATAATCATAGATTTCCAAAGTTGTCCCATCATAGATACTGGTCACACTACCCGTATAGTCATACGTGTAATCAAGTTCAAGCAAAGGCGTCTCACCATTAAATACTGAAATACCGGTAGGCCTACTCCGGTTATCATACGCGTAACTTGTAGTCACGTCGTTCCCATAGGTAATCGTATCGATATTATCCAACAAGGTATATTTAATTGACGCATAATTCCCGACCGAGGAAAGCCGGTTCAAAGAATCATAACCGTATACTACCTCAGAGTCATCGGGGTAAACCATACTGATTACGCGACTCGTGTTATCATATTGATAATTTACCTCGTTCACAGTACCAGAGACGTTAAATAACTCACGAATTACCCGGTTCCTCGCGTCATATTCGTAATGGATTATTGTATCGTCATACTCTGTTTGTTTTAGATTGTTATTGTCATCATAGCTGTATAAAACGGAATCCAAGGTAATCTTTTCAATGTTTGTCTTAGGTTCGATAGTTTGTGCCCCAACACTGGTTATTAATGGTTCAGGATCACAATACTTTCCTAGGAAGAAAGAATCTATATATCCCTGAGCTTTTTGCGAATTCATCGACATCATTAACTCAATATAATAGAGACTGCCAAAAACAGCCTCAGTCTCCTGATTAAGCATCCAGTCATCCTCAACTCGAACATCAAGTACATCACCACTAGTCCCTAAAACGAAACAGAACTCACATGCATCCCAGTCTGACCCGATATTTTGGATAGTATTCCAACTGGATCCGTCATACGTATAGAGGGTACCAACCTCATACTGAATTCTAACGGTCAAACCATTTGAAGTATAGAGTTTCAATGGTCTGAACTTCCTATCGGCATACCCGGTTTCAGTGAATGCAAAATGAACTCTATATCCTCCGGTGGTTCTATCATCCACATTCCAATGAAAATCGTTATTGTATGAAGACGACGTATCATAGAAATATAGCGAATTCGATCCAGTGAAGCTGTCACTATTACTTACTTGAACTGTTCTTTCAATTTCGTCATCAATAAATTTTCCCAAATCTAGTTGAGCCCCATTTGAGTATTCCTCAAAATCTTCAAACTCTAGGAACGTAGCTGTTCCATTTGAAATCGAATCAGCTGCAGCATTACCATAGTAGAGATAGAAACTTGTTTCTGTGGGAGATGCTGAAATTTGAGGAATTTCTACCCACATTCGTACTTGGCTTGAATCTGTCTTTTCACCCATCCAGTAATTAAGGACTGACTCGCCATCAGCGGATGTAAACCGGAGATCCCCGAAATCGGTTTGACTTATCTCATTCAAGTATACGTACTCGCCGTCATCAATGCCGTCACCATAATAACATGTGACCCGAACCTGGTAATCCGTTTGAGTACCCGCCTCTGAGCCCGTGATTATTATCTCTTTTCGATAATCCCATCCATCAAGCCATCCGTTTTGGGTAGCTTTGAAGGTCTTGTTTGTCCAAGAATATGTTTCATCTACGAGTCTATCAAGAGAATCATAAGTAAACTCGGTTAGAGTGGCGTTCCTATCGTAATGCCGTAGTAGATTTCCTGCTGTGTCGTATTCATATGTCTCTCCATTCCCATCAGGGTCTACTACGAAGGTTAGGCGATTGAGCTGATCATAGATGTACTCTGTTCTGCGACTAAGCGCATCAGTTACTGATATGAGACTACCTACATTGTCGTATTCATACTCGGTAAGGTAATACTGGGTGGCGTCATAGTATTCTTTGACTTTGATTAACTGTCCTAGGTTGTCGTAGAAGTATTCGGTTAAGCGGTCCTCCTCGTCATAGGATTTCATTGAATTATTTGTATAGTCGTGAACTTGTCGGTTGGTTGAGTTGTCAGGGTTTATTGTTTTTATTAACGCACCTCTGCCGTCGTATAGGTATGAATATGTGGTTCCCAATGTATCTGTGAATGTTTCGACAAGCCCGTGGGGACCGTATTGGTATGTCTCGTTGCTGTATGATATGGACTCATTGAAGCGTTCTACACAGTTTAATCGGCCGAGTTCATCATAATGGTTAACAGTTTTTACGTTGTTTTCATCGAAAACTGAGACATAGTTTTCCTCATCAGCATATGAAACACTTTGGGATGCTGCGTAGGAATCTATCTGAGGGTACGTTACTTGGGTGACTCGTCCTAGTTTATCATACGTGTATTGGGTTGCGTTGCCTCTTGGATCCGTTACTGTGAGTAATTGTCCGGTCCAGTAATCATACTGATGTTGGATTGTGATGTTTCTATCTGTTGTTCCTGTTAATAATTCATGTGAGTTGATTAGATATGCATGATTAGATGTGTTGTATTCGTAGTAGTCGACATTTCCAATTGAGTTGTTCGTTTTAACGAGGTTTCCATACAAGTCATGTGATAGTTCCGTTTTCACCCAGCTATCGTTTAGTAATGATTTTGATTCAACAAGATCGCCAGTGAGACTGTAATCGTTGTATGATTCTTGGATTTGCCCCGTCATACTGTTCTGAGTCTTTGCAATCCCCGACTTTAACGTGCGGATGTTGGTGGAGATTGTGGGAGAATAAAATGAATCAGAATAGTAATCGATTTGCGTTCCATCTGAGTCAACGAACATTCCGGAGCTATCCGTGTTATAAAATGAGAGATAAGTATCATACCCCTCAAAATCGCGTGAGAATACCCGGTTTCCCCAGTTATCGTATCGGTTTACCATTGAAACATTTGTTGTTGAGTCTCCTGGGAAATGTTCTATCAATTCTCGTCTTCGTTCATCTGTCAACGTTTTTGAATCTGAGTAGATTCTTGAATCGGTTTGAGTCCCATTCCATACTGTTTGTTTGCTTGATTCGGGGCTGAACTCCATTTTCGTGGTTTTGGTTAATTCGTCGCCACAGTATGTTTCCAAGAGGGTTTCGGTTACTCCATAAAAGTTTCCAGTGTATGTGAAATTGGTTATGGTTGGATTGACGGTGGGGTCGTGGAAGGAATATACTTTTGAAACTCTGTATTTTATGTAATTTCCTTGTATGCTTTGTTCGTAATCGAATTCTTTGAAACCCCCAGTTGAGTACTCGATTCTATGAACAAGGTAATCGTTGCGGTAACAGTAATCAGTTGATCTTCCCTCTGGGTCAGTTACTTTGATTAATCTGTATCCGGTGTCATGGCCTAATGAATAGATGTATCGTACAGATCTGTCTCCTACTTGTATTTTTGAGACTTGTCCGTGTTCGCCATAAGTGAAATGATATTCTCGTCCGATTGTGTCTGTTATTATTGATATTTTTGATTCGAGATTGTAGGTGAATGTGATAGTGTTCAATTTGTTGGTGTCTGTGATGCTGAGAAGCTTGTATTCGCTGTCAAAATCATATCTTGTTCCACTAGGCCGGGTCAAGGTGAAGTTACTATTTGTAGGATGTTTTGCGAGTGTGAAGTAATCGCCTGAACGATATATGGTTCCGTTTGAGGCTGCTTCATCAAATTTGTATCTTTGACCATTCTCGAGTCGAATATATGTGATTCCAGATGCGTTATATTCGAACCATGGGAATCCTAGTTGCCAAGCGTTTCCCATTGGTGCCCACGGGTACTCGATGTGTGAGTAATCGAATAATCCTGCAGGTGTTATTCCTTCGAAGCTTTTTGGTTCCGCGTATACCCGATTGATGATTAGATCAAGACCTCGTCCTGGTATGGAAAAATCGGTTTGGACGATTGATAGGTACCCGGTTTCCGTGGCTACGAAGCTATCGAGATTTTTGAAGTATTCACCGTATGGGACTACGCCTTGGTCTGTCCATGGGTCGGCGTTACCTGCATCAGTTGATTGATTTTTCTTGATATTATCCTCATTGAGCTTTGTTTTTACGTTTAGTCTCCCTTTTGAATGGATATTGTCTTTGGTCTTGATCGCTAGGTCTGATAAAACTTTGATTTGTCCTTTTGAGTCATATCCTGTAAAGCTGAATTTGGCTCTACCAGAGAGACCGTATTCGATGATTAGTTCGATGGTTTCTTCGGCAATTTGATAGCTAAGTTTTGTTTTAACATCATCTATTTGTTCAAGGGTTGGAGATATGAGTTTTTTATCCTTATTGTAGAGGTTTATGTGTATCCAATCTTTTTCATCAAAAACAGTGATGTTTCCATTTGAGTTTAACCCGAATTTAGTGTATCCTAGGTTTTTTATCTCAAGCCATTCATCTGGGTTGACTGGTGAAACGGAGATCAAGATTGTGTCTTTTTGCGAGTCTCCGTTCCGATACTCCACGGTAAGCGTTGCATCGAATTCTGTTTCTTTATTAACTAAGTAGACATGCGTTGTGTCTCCTGTTTCAAGGTTTGAGTAATCAGTTCGGCCATCCCCGTTAAAATCCCATTTGTAGACGAGAACTCCTCCTTTTAGATGACTGTTAGTTACCTTGGATGTGAAGGTTACAAATAACGGTGAGCCGCCGTCGTTGATATTGGCGTCGATTTCGATGTAGGTAAGGTTGTCAGAATAATCAGAGGCAGGTTGGTTTATGGTACTTGTTCTGTTTAGCAGAGGGTCTAGTTCTATTGTTTCTGCCGTAGCCACAGTATTGATGGTTGACGTTAATACAGCTAAGGGATAGTAGATGGGGCCTGATGTAAAGATAACAAGTATCAGTACTAATCCGAGGATGTTTTTTCTATTCATTTGCGCTCACACCGAATAGGTATAGACTCTAGTGAATCTAATAACAATCATTTCATATGATGTTTATTTAAAATTATCCTCTGAAGATAAATATTAAATATTTTTCAAGTGTTATTCCATTTTTTGTGTAATTTATAATATAAGCGTCTAGAATTCAATGGTTTAGATCCTACCTGATAGATCTAGAATCTCGATAATGTTCACGGTATCCAGTTGAGAATTCAGTATGACTTTTTTTACTGTGCGCGTTCTTCGTTTAACTTCGGTTTAGTGATTGTTGTAATAGTTTGCCACGTCATTGTATGACCCCTCAAAATATAGTGCTCGTTCTCGATTGGTACTAGCCTCGTTCTTTTATGTTGTGGAACTTTTCAGGCATCTAAC
>Ga0257125_1001539_pt1 | contig 22991 bp, 23 predicted proteins | sample SI106_200metaG_FD_190183 | JGI IMG/M metagenome (GOLD analysis project Ga0257125, IMG submission 190183) | Marine microbial communities from Saanich Inlet, British Columbia, Canada - SI106_200 | ecosystem: Environmental > Aquatic > Marine > Inlet | place: Canada: British Columbia | collected... | reverse complement strand
GTAATTTCTTGTTTACTTATTTGTTAGCAAAGAAGTAAATCGCCGAAGGTGAAAACAATAATTAAATAAAAATCGCCCAGAGGCGAAGGAGAGGGAGGGAAAAAGACTAACTCACTACGCATTTATTCCAGTTTTTCTAGATGACTATTTATAAACTTTGATGTTGCAGCAATTGTTTCCTCTTTTGCTCCGCGGGGACTTTGTGCTACCCACATAGCAAAATTATACAGTTCAGTATTATCTACCTTTATCCATTTACCATTTTTGAACAAAAATGCCATCAATGTTGTCATTGCTATTCTTTTATTACCATTCTTGAATGGATGATTTTTTATAAGTAGATAAAAAAGGACTGCCGCCTTTTCCGCAAGTCCTTTGTATAGTTGTTTTTTGTTAAATTTCTGAAAAGGCGTTTCCAAACAGCTTTCAAGTATATTTGGAAATCGAGTTGAAAATTCAGGTATTGGCTCATCAAAAGACATATTTTCCCTTGCAAGCCTAAACGCTAGATGCTCTATTTCTTTAATTGATAATAATCTAGTCATGCATTTCCTAGTAATTTCAATGTTTCACTATATTCTTCTACAACCTTTTTCACTGCCATATCAATAACCTTTTTTTCATTCTCCTCTAATGTTTTTTTAAACACTCCATCAAATTGATTTCTATTCACCACAAAATTACGGCCAATTTTTTCTGCCTTTATTTCTCCTTTTTTTATTCTATTAAACACAGCTACCCGGCTAATCCCAAGCATTTCTGCTACTTCGGTTGTAGATAAAAAGTTTTTGTTATCCATACAATATTATTTATTGTTAACTTAATATATATAGGTTAACACATGTTAACTATCCTGTCAATGGTTAACAATGTTTCATACTCCCCCTAATAAAAAATCCGCCCACCGGCGGAGGCCGGAGGCGAAGAGAAGGAGGAGAAGAGAAGGAGGAGAAGCCAATTGACTCCAATAAGTTTTAATGCTAAATATAATCTACTGCTTAGAACTAACTAGGTGGTCATCTGTGTTAAGCGGATGAATCTGTACATTTTACCGGAGGTATAGCTGTGACAAGCGGCAAATCCCAGAATCCCCATGATCGACATATTCGTCTATCACACAGTGTCGACGCGCTCTACATGAGTGGCGCCAGACCGATCGAGTGGATTAACGACCACTTACAGCAGATCCTGGATCTACCCAACCGACTGCGTACGCGCCGGGAAAATATCGCTCCGGCATTCCTCAGTCTGATCGGTCGCCTGTTTAAGACCGGCGAGCCCTACTTCGGACTGAAGCCTTTGATCGAGGGACCAATCATTCTGGGCGACGCACCTACCAACTCGGATGACCGAGCTGAATTGTCCAGATGTATCGACCAGAGCCTCTCCTGGGTAGAACCCCATGTCGAAATCGACTATGTGATGCCCTCTGAGATCGCCAAGCTCATCCAGCAGCAAGAAGTCCATCGGCTTTCCAATCTCCACGTTGGAGAACCAGACCCGAAGGTGACCGAATGGCTCGCTGAGAACGGCAAGCGTTACGAATGGCGCGAACTGTGTCAACTCTCCGACGAAGCGGCCAAATCCCTAGCTAGGGAGATCTGCGAGAACTACGGTCTCAATCCGAGATACCGCTTCCTGCTGATCGACCTGTTCCGGAAGCTGATCATCTACCACATCCAAGTCGTAGCCCTAGAGCTGGAAGGAATTGACTTCCGACCCTTCATCGACATCATCTGTGGTCGAAACATCAACTATGAACATGGTATGATCCCGCTGGCCTGGGGAAGAAAACGCTCCAACTTGTTGGTTCTTTGCCGTCAAAAGTACATCAGTTGATTCTTAGCCCCCCCCCGCTTCCCTCCCGAAGCGGTTTTTTTATTATAGAAAGGCGCGATTCGCGAATCGCGCCTGACAATTCTGTGGAAAACAAAAAATCCCTGTCTTGCCATCAGGCGGAGGGCGGAGGCGAAGGCATGTCCTGAGCGAACGAAGAGAGTCGAAGGAGAGGGAGGGGGTGTAAGCGGAAGAGAATCCGTGATTTGTTTTATCACATTTTAACCAGTATAGTGATTATCCATTATTTTATCGACAACAACTCGAATTTCCTTATATCTATTAAGTAAATTATTTATTAATTCTTTATCTTTGACTAGCTGATTAAGATAATTATTAAATGCATCTTGAAGATCATCAAAAAAATCATATAAAGACAAATATAGTATTCCTTCTTTATTGTTCAAATGGTTTCTATCATTCCTTTCACCACTAATCATGCTCCTATGCAAATTCCAACCATGAACACCGTCGCACCGAAAAACATCATATATACCTTCCTCACTACCTCTATATTCTTCAGGAAAATAATTTTTTATAAAACCCTTATAGCGTACACCTACACCATCATTTGCATTTGCGTAAGCTGACAATGAATCAATAACCGAGCATATTGCTATTAATACTATATGTCCGATTCCACTACACTTAGGAAATTCATTACTATTCATCAATCTTTCAATCTCAGCAAAAACTCCATTACAATAAATTTCTTTAATGAATTCTACTATTATTTCATCTTCTTCTTCACACAGTTTATTATACTTTGGCCATGTATCCGTTTGATGATAATTTATTTTACTAATATCAAACATTAATCAGTAATTATTTAAGAGATAAACTTCCTTCCCCTTCATATGCAATGGATATTTCTTCAATAACTCCAAATCTATTTGATGAAACAAAGCCACCTAAATAATAATCACTCGCATTATCTAGCTGAGACAACCAATCTATATCTGAACTCTTATTTTTATTACTATAGGGAATTGTCGTAATAATAATATCCTCCAATTTAAACAAGTATTGTGAATATCCATCATCAGAAGGAATATTAATTAGAGATTTTGGAGAGAATAAATGCCCACCATCAGATCCGAGATAAACGAACACTGACTCGTTTGACGCCACCGTCCCTATATCATCTTCAGTACCCACACCTGCCTTCAAGTATAAGTATCCTTTTTCGATATTACCAGTTGAAGAAAGTGTATACGAATTTGCCTCAAGGAATTCTAAGGCAATTTTATTGTTTGCATCCTGATCATGTGCTGTAAACTGCGGTGATACTATTCTTTCTGAATTTACTTTCACGTACTTCCCCTTATCCTTAATCTCTATATAATTATCAAATTCGCTCATTTGCTCTGAAATATTTAAATTTTTCAAATCATTTTTCCCGATATCCATAGGGATATTATCTATTACTTCTTTTTCGCCAAAAATATTTGTAAAATTAAACATTACAACTACAGCAACGAAGGCTAAAATAAAATAACTTATATTTTTTACTAAATCTTTATTGTTCATCTAATTCTGTAATAATATTAAATTTTTCTAAAAAGTTAACTACAATATTCATTAAGGTCAAAACTATTATCCAAATAACTACTGTTTTAATTTTTATTGTTTCTAGAATTCCCTGTTGAAACACCAGTGCAAATATTCCACCAGTAAATGCTACATCAAGCCAATCTGGTACGAAATAAGGAGATGTAATTATAATTATATGAATCAATCTTGCGATTGTGCATAGCAATAGAGCTATAAAGAAAAATTTTACAAATTTTTCTCCAACACCCAATATACTATTTATAATTTTCTTTACTTGGATCATGCTATAAATAATTTATCTCATATTTCCACCCTACCACACATTTCATTATCTGATCAAACAAAAAACCTATGTTTAATATTAAGGCTTTCTGAAAATAAGGTTTTTTAATGATATTTAGGATATTCCTAATCCATTTTTTAATTTTTCAAGTTTAAGAAGGATTGACTCTATAAACTTTTCATCTTTACTGTACTCATCAGCAAAGTGAGGATGGTATCTTGCATTACGACTTTTATCTTTCAACCCTTTATAGTTTTTATATATTGTTGGCTTGTTGCTAAAATGGATGGAAATTTCTTTTTCAAACTTGATATAATTACTACAGATCTTTCTTCCAAGCGGAAGCTTTGAATATATATAATGGAGCGCAGAATAAAATACTATTGTAACGACCCAATCTAAATGATCTGATCCAAGATCAACAAGTGCATTAGCTAATTTCTCATTACGTTCAGCCTGAGCAAGATGCTCAGTAGGAGTAAATGGATGTTGTTGACTTACCATAATTAATTACGCAGGCTGATAGATTGTAAAATTATCAGGAACAATACTCTTAATTGGAAATTTGAATTTTGGTGATAGTTTGAATTCTATATTAGAATCAGGGAATTGTTTTATTGTTCTGAATTCCGCAGTATATATCTTATCTTCTAATTCTTCATTATAATCATCAATTAATGTCAAAATCTTTATAGTATTATTATCTGCCCTATAATAAACACGTGGACGTTTTGAACGTACTATCCCAGAAGAGACGTGCATATAAAAGCTATCGAGTATTTTTTTATTTGCTTCAGACATTCTTGTTTCCTTATAGTTTTAGTATACCATTAAAGACCAGTCATTTTATCCACATGTGGAATTTTTGTCAATTACCCTGTTTGTTAGCCAAAAATAAGTTCCTCCTATAGAAAAACACACCCTTTTGGGGTGCGTCTTCCTTATTTCTAAAAAGAACAGATAATGTTATTTCAGGGTTGCAGTTCCACCAGCTTCTTCAATCTTCTTCTTGATTTCTTCTGCTTCTTCTTTAGGAGCAGCTTCTTTGATTACTTTAGGAGCGCCGTCTACTAGATCTTTAGCTTCTTTTAGACCTTTTTCTGTTACTTCACGAACAACTTTAATTACGTTGATCTTGCTATCACCAGATGTGGTTAGCTCAACATCAAATGCTGATTTTTCTTCTACTTCTTCAGCTGCTGCTGCACCGGGCATAGCACCCATCATCATAGGAGCGGCTGCGGATACGCCGAATTTGTCTTCTAGAATTTTTACTAGCTCAGCTAGATCTAGAGCACTCATTTGCTCTACTTCTTCTACTAGTTTTTTAAACTTTGCAGGAACTTCAACCTCTTTGGTTTCTTCTTCCTTAGTTTCTTCTTTAGGAGCTTCTTCTTTAGTCTCCTCTTTTTTTACTTCTTCTGTCATTTTTTTATCCTTGTTAAAAGGTTTATTAAATATTGTTTTTGGATCCCCGGATCAAGTCCGAGGATGACATTGCCGAATGACAATGTAATTATGCTTTTTGCTCTTGAATAGCATTTAGAGCATTGATAAATCCACGCATATTACCTTGCAGGACATTTACTAATCCTGAAAGTGGTGCGCGCAGACTGCCAACCACGCTTGCCAGTAATTGCTCACGGCTTGGTAAGTTAGCAAGTTCCAATACTTTTGCTTGATCTATATATTCACCTTCCAGTATTCCACCCAACATTTCCAATGCTTCATTGTCTTTTTGGAAAGTCTTTAGGATTCTGGCTGGTGCTACTTCGTCTTTGAAGCCCATTGCAACAGCTACCTGACCTTCTAGTGACTTTACGTCAACATCTTTCAGCTTAGCTTCGTCTAAAGCCAGCTTCATGAGGGTCTTTTTCGCTACGTTGCACTCAACTTCTTCTGCTCTTAAGTCTTTTCGTAAAGTTTCGAAGCTCTTTACGTCCAGACCGGAATAGTTAATAAAAACAGCAGACTTCATCTCAGCCATTCTTTCTGCTAATGTTTTTACTATTTCTTCCTTTTGTACTCTTGATTTAGGCATAATATTGTATATTATTTCTAGATCTCCGGATCAAGTCCGAAGATGACAATTTGATTTAAAAAATCTGCGGAAATCACCACAGACTGATACATATAAATGTCTACCTCGGTAGGAATTTCCACCTTTTAAAGGCTACCTACTGTCTGTGGCAATATTAAGTTGTAATTACTATCTTACTCTCTTTTGCAGATAAGTCAAGAAACTAGCCAATCACAGTGCCTGCGAACGGTTTTCCCTGCAAAAACCGCTTAAAATTGGCTATATTTGTACCTTTCATCACTACCACTCTGATTCCCGCTTTTTCCGCTCTTTTGGCCGCAACCGGGTCAAAAGGCGCATTCATTCCGGGCACATACTTACCGCCGATCACTTGTTTGAACTCTTTCCAGGTCATCACCCCTATTCTTTTGGCATCTTTGTGTTTTCGAGGGTCCTTATTGTAAACATGGGAGATATTAGAGAGATTAATAACTGTCTTGGCACCATATTTCTCAGCTAAGATAACCGCATCCAAATCAGAAGACGAGCCAGGCATATGCCCAGATCCGATTATAATCTTCTTTGTTGTGTTAACTTTTTTGTGAGGATTGGTGACTACCTTTTCATATGCCAGCTTACCAAAAATTACACGGATCAGTTCAGCGTTTAGTTTGGTAGCAGCTATCCCCAACCAGTCCAGCTCGACAGGAGTGACCTTGGTTATCTTTTCTGCGGCAGCATTATATTTTCGGCACACCTTCCCTCCCCCGGCCACGATCACTACTTTGGAATATTTTTTCAGACTACCAACTATCACTTCTCTGAATTTTTTCAGGAAGGTTGCGTTTACCTCATTCGGTACGATTATCGATCCGCCCAGTGATAGAATTATTTTTTCTTTTTCCATAGTTGTTTTATTATCTAGATTTCTCCATTCGTCCCGCTTTGCGGGACTCAGTCGAAATGACAGCTATGCTTTGTTTATCATTTCGACCGTTCCTCTGCTGTCATCTTGACCCACCCCCTGTCATTTCGACCGAAGTGGAGAAATCTATTAGTCTAAATATTTTGCTTTGTTTGTTAAATGCTCGTCAAAAGTTTTGCTAAACACTGTAGTTCCATCCGGCTTGGTCAGGAAATACAGATAGTCAGTGTCCGTAGGATAGATGGCAGCCTTTATAGAATCCATACCTGGATTGGATATTGGTCCTGGTGGTAGTCCTCTATTTTCATATGTGTTGTAAGGATGTTGAATCTCTGTGTCAGCAAATGTTGGTTGTAGTGCACCTTTGCCTGTGATGTAGTTTACCGTTGCATCGGACTCCAGTGGAATTCCGTTTTCCATACGAGTATAGAAAATTCCGGCTGCTATCTTTTTGTCTTCCAGCGTCAGTACTTCATGCTCTACTATACTGGCTAGAGTTATAATTTCAAAAATAGTTTTATCCTGACTGGCAATTTCATCTTTCAATACTTTAGTGAGCTTCACACCAAAGTTGTCTAGCATTTTATCTATCATGTAGACCGGATCAGAATTTTTGAACACGCGGTATGTATCAGGAAAGAGATATCCCTCTAATCCCTGATCAGCTGGCTTATCGCCAAGAAAATCATAATTCCTATCCTCAATCTCACTCCCAAAAACCCCATTGTCTACATCATCCATAAATTCTTTTATGTACTCTTCCTTTGTGTAGTTACCATCTTCCACCGCGAAGTCCGCCAAGTAAGGTGCAATCTCGGTTGATGCCCACCCTTCAATTATTTTTACTATCCTTTCGGTGGATAGTGCATCACCAGAGATCAACATTTTCACCAGACCGGTCATGCTCAGATTCTGCGGGATGTAATAATCCCCCGCTTGTATCTTACTCCCGTACTGTTTCAGCCAGATATATGTTTGGAATATAAAATCACTTTTGCTTAAACCTGCAGTTTCAAGATTAGCGCTTATCTCTTTCACGCCCTGACCGGATTCTATTGTAAATAGCTTGGTTTCGGTATTGTCCGATACTTTGGTAGAGATCTGAATATTAAAATAGATTAGACCCCCCAGGCCTATTAATACTATTATTCCGATGATACCGAATATATTCTTTTTCATTTGTTTTGATTTTCTTTCTATTATAGGTACTTTTTATTATCTTTATTCTTTTTTAGCTCTTCCACTATTTTCTTCGCTTCGTCCGACCTATCTTTAGGACATACCAACAGTGCATCATCGGTATCTATGATTACCATATCGTCCAGACCAATAGTGGCTATTACTTTGTCTTCTTTTCCATAGATCATACAGTCAGTAGTATCGTGGGGGATCACATTTCCTTTTACCAGATTATCTCCCTGATTGGCAGGCAGTAGATCTTTTATCGTGTGCCATTTGCCTAGATCGCTCCAGCCGATTCTATTCGACACGCACATCGCTATTTTTTTCACCTTGTCTGTGATCGCAGTTTCTATCGACATCTTTTCTAAGCCCGCATAGATCTCCGCTATCTTTTTTTCCTCACCGCCTTTGTTAATCAGCGCTACAATCTCTTCACAAGACTTCAACATTTCTGGTTGATATTTTTTGAACAAAGCAATAACTGTCTTCAACTGCCAGATGTACATCCCTGTGTGGTAGTAATAACGGCCAGAAGCAATTAGTTCCTTACAATAATCTGAATCGGGCTTCTCCACCCAGTCCGCTACTTTGAAAATTGCTTCCTCCCCTTTCTCTTGAAGTACGTCACCAGATTTTATGTAGCTGTATCCAGTATCAGGATAGTTTGGTTTGATCCCAGGCGTCATGATATATTCTGGATTGTCTTTGAGGAATCCCTCTGCAGTGAGCAGTAATGTTCGGAAAGCCTCCGCGTCTGTTATATAGTCGTCAGACGGCAAGCTAGCTACTACTTCTTCATCAGAAAACCTATCCGCTATCAAAACAGATTCCAGGCAGATGGCCGGGCCAGTGTTTTTACTGGAAGATTCTAGAATTACATTTTTTTTCTGTACGTCAGGAAGAAGTTTCTTCACTTTATCCTGAACAGAATCAGAAACAGAAACAAAAAGATCGTCCTTCACGTCTACTAAAGGAGCGATTCTATCTAACGTGTCTTGAATTAACGCTTTGTCGCTGGCAATCGCCTGAAACTGTTTGGGATTGTCTTTTCTACTTAGCGGCCACAATCTAGTCCCCACCCCTCCAGCTCGGATAACAATTTTCATATGAAAAACTAATTAATACTTTTGTCAGAGATCAGCGGTACAAACTGGAAACCAGGATAGCTTTTGGTCTTTATTTTATCCTCTGCTAGTTTCTCTACCACTACTATATCCTGTGTTGTATCACCAACCGGAATTACCAGTCTACCACCTACTCTCAATTGGTCAATCAGCTGCTGAGGAATTTCTGATGCAGCAGCTGCTACAATTATTTTGTCATATGGCGCATAGCCTTTTAGCCCCTTTGTTCCGTCTCCATGAGTTACAGTAATATTCACAAATTTATATTTCTTGGCATTTTCCTCGCCAAACTCTTTCAGCTCTTCTATTCGCTCTATTCCGTACACATGACCTTGGTCCCCTACAATATCTGCCAGCAATGCCGTCTGCCAACCAGAACCAGATCCTACATCTAGCACTCTATCTCCCGCTTCAGGCTCTAATACTTCCAACATAAAAGCAACAGTTAGGGGTTGAGAATTGGTTTGTCCATGACCAATGTGTAATGGCGCATTTATTGTCTCTTTATCCTTCACCTTTTCTGGTAGAAAATCTTTTCTTCTAATGCGATAAAAAGCATTGATAATTTCTGGATTACGCAAATACCCCTGGCCGATTAAGTCCTTTACCAGGTTCTCCATAGTTGTTTTATGTAGAAATACGGTATTCATAATACTAAACCTATTTTATCATCTTTATCCAAAAATAAAAAATTGAAATGCTAAATTGACAAATATAACGACATATTCCCTAATCAGTTGACAAATTCCTATATAATGGTAAAAATTAGATATTGCCCGATGATCGCTATGCCTCGAATCTGGTAAAGTAAACATCGGATTAATAAACAAACAATCTAATTAATTAGCACTAACTATAAAACTATGAAAGCTAATTATCATATGGTAAAACCTTTGCAAAAAGGAAAAACTCAACTGGTCATCAAACTATTTATTGTGATGGCTTTTTTATTTAATATGACCTCAATAGGAACTGTTTTGGCAGCAGAGAGTGAAGTTGCCCTCCCAGAACTGTCTCTTTCAAAGAAAGTAGATTCTGGTGCAGCAGTTTCTAACGAGCAGCTAACCTACACCATCAATTGGACGGTGGGCGGTGAAGCTGATGCTACACATGTAGTACTAACTGACCCAATCCCAGAGAATACTTCTATTGTCTCTGTACATGGAGATGGTGAATATGACTCTGATTCCAATTCTGCAATATGGGATCTGGGAACAAAATCTCCTGGTGACACAGGATCAGTAAGCGTAGTTCTGCTTACCGGACTAAATCTAACAGGCGGAAGTATCATAAAAAACACTGCAACTATGGAAAGTAGCGAGGTTGATCCAGTATCTGCTGATGCTACTACCACGATTATGGACGAAACACGCCCTATTCTGCAAATCACTAAGGATGTTAATAACGAAAAACCTACAGCTGGTGATACCGTAACTTATACAGTTGTAGTAACAAATGTTGGTTCTGCAGCAGCAGAAAACGTTACTTTGAGCGATACTCTTCCAAAAGGACTAACTTTTGCAAAGGGTAAGACTACTAAAACTTTTGAACTTGGAGATATTGCAATTGGCAAATCAGTAACTCAGACCTATAAAGCAGATTTAGCAAAGAGTGCAAATTCAGGCACATATGAGAATATTGCAATTGTTTATGCAGATAATCATGATTCTGTGATAGCAAATTCAGAGATTGAGTTAGTTCCAGTTGTGCTCGGCGATACAACTGAACCAGAATTAGCGGTAAATAAGAGCGTAAATGTAGAGTTTGCTAATCCTGGCGACGTAGTAGAATACAAGATAGTTTTGACCAACAATGGCAGTGGAGACGCAATGAACGTAACAGTAGTTGATCGACTTCCTTTGAGCTTCCTCTTTGAAGAAACCAAGGATGTAACTAAAGAATGGGCGTTTGAATCAGTAGCGGCTGGTGAAACAAAGGAAATTGTGTATAAAGTAGTGATAGATAATGAAGCAAAATCAGGAACATATGACAATTTAGCAGTTGTAACAGCTGACGAATTGGATGATCTTTCAGCCAATTCAAGTCTGGAAGTAAGAGAAACTGAGGTTCTAGGAGTGCTTACCGAAACTGGTACTGCTTTCCGCGACTATATCCTATACTTCCTAGGTATTTCGCTAGTAGCATCTGGAATCTGGTTCTACACCAGAGAAAAGAGACTCGAGCAGTCCAAATAGGACAATTCACTAGACTTTTCAACACCTCCCACACCCATTAATGGGTGTGGGAGGTGTTTTGATTTACTAATACATAAATTTGCTATATTTAGCTAAAAAGTGGCATAACTATTGACAACAAATGTAATAAGCGTAAGATGAATAACTACGAAATAGTTCTTTATGCACTGCTCATTATCATGGAGGAAGAACACGGGCAAACGCCAGTGTTTGGAGGGAAATAGAAAACCAACACAAGGTTATAAAAGCAACAAAATAGAAAGAGTATTAACTCAATAAACCCCTAAGAATCGCTATATTAGCGAAATTTGTAACTTGGTGTTGGTTTTTTGTATCTATATTATAAAAACCAATCAATTCCGCACATTTTAATAACAAAACACCTCTTACCTATTGACAATTCCCGAAACTGATGATAAGGTGCTCTGTTCATCAATTATTAGAAAAACCCAACATTGGGACTAGAAATTAAGTCATAATTAATATAAACTATTAATAGAAAGACAATGAAAATCAATCTATTACCTAAGAAAAAAGCGGTTTGGAATGCCACATATAAATCATTCCATATTATTGCGTTATTCGCTATAGTCTTTAATATGTCATCTGTTGGCATTTTTTTGACTCCAAATACTGCCTCGGCAGCTAGTTTGACAGCAACAACTGGAGCAGTTTGCCCAGACGGCAACGTAAAATACGAAATCGGCTCTGGATACGCATATAACGACGGATCTGCCACCATAACTGGTGACGGAGACTCAGTATCCTGGACAGCTACAGCTGGTTATACAATAACCGGTGTTTGTATTAAAATCGGCGGTCCTGGTGGTGGATCACTTATTGATCCTAATCCTGCCGATGGATCAGCCGGACCATTTGCTTATGACATAAGTCACGTGGTTGTAACCACAGACCAAACTGATACAGGCAATCTACGAATAAAGAAGTATCACGATCTAAACCGTGATGGTTCAAAGAACGGATCAGACTATTATCTTAAAGGTTGGTATTTTGAAGTAACTCAAGGTGGCGTATTAGTAGGTAATGGATGGACCGGTGAAGATGGAAATTATTTAATAATCGAAGATCTACCAGTTGGTGATTATCAAGTTACAGAAACACAGCAACCAGGATGGATTAATTCTGACCCAGGTGTAAGCCCAATCACAAAAACTGTTACAGTAATAGACGAAGATACTACCTACCACACAAATGTATGGTTTGGTAACTATTCAGTTGGCGGACTAAATGATCTGCTAAGTGATGAAGGAGTATGTGATATTGATGAATGGGGTTACAACACTGCAGCCGCAGGAGTCGGACTTGAAAATCAATCCTCAGGAACAATCAATCTAAATGTCCCAGAAAATCTTCATAAAGCCTACATCTTCTGGGGAGGACGTTATGAATATGAAAGTGGAACTCCTGGAGACAACGAAATTAAATTAAACGGAACTGTCGTTACGGCGGACGGAGCAAATGTTGAAAAAGGAACAAATCCTTTAGGTTGGGGTTGGGTTGGCTATTATGCTGACGTTACTTCCCTAGTCACCGTTGGTAACAACGCCTACACAGTTTCTGAAGTAGATGTTCACTCAAACCAAAACGACGGTGCAGGAATTATAGCTGTATACAAAGACTCTACAAAAAACCCTTCTGAATTTATGATTAAGGGTGGTCTTGATTATGCTTTCCATGGATTTCCAAATCCTATGGGCAATGACACACAAGTATATACATATACTTTTGACCCAGCACCATATCCTAGAACAGCAGACACTTCCCTACTAGTTGGTGACGGTGAAGCTGGAACTTCACGCGGAGATAACCTCTGGTTCCAATCAGGAACAGGTTCTGCTCCTACTGACTTAGTAGACCAAGCAGGAGCATCCGAGATTGCTACCAATTTCATGGTACAGTCCGACGGACCTCAATGGGATACTTTCTCAACTACAGTAACTATTCCCGCAAATGCTACATATGCTAGTTTCCAAATAGAATCACCAAGTGATCAAAATGGTGAGAGCATTGCCTGGCATGCACAAAGCTTTGTTCTAGGACAAGACTGTCCAGAAGAACCGGGTGAATGTGAATTAGAAATCTTAAAAACAGTTACAAATCTCACTCAAAGCACCCCGGGTAACCCTGACGTTTCTGCTAATCCTGGAGATATTGTTGAATACACTCTAGCTTATGAAAATGTTGGTAATGGCGACTGTACTGGAACCGGCGTAAAACTATACGACGATCTAGACAGCAGACTCACCTACAATGGAAACCACTCAGAAGATAATGATGATCATGACATTACCTATGAAGGTAACTACAACGGTACTAACCCAGTAGCAAACGCTCATGTAGTAAGCCCAGGTGAATCTGGATACGTTACATTCGAAGCAGTTGTTACAGAAGATTTGGAATGTGGTGAAACTATAATTCCAAATGAATACAGAATCTGGAGCAATGAAACCGGCGATATCTGGAGCAATGAAGTAAATGTAGACGTCAACAAAGAATGTTTTGGAACACTACGCATTAAGAAATTCTACGATACCAACGAAAATGGTGTTCGTGATGCCGGAGAACAACTTCTACCTGGTTGGCATTTTACTGTAAGTCAAGGTGGTTCTTATGTAACTGATGGCGTAACTGACGGTAATGGTATTCTCTATGTTTATGACCTACCTGCTGGTAGTTATGATATAACTGAAACACTTCAGGCAGGATGGATAAACACAACTCCTCTTACCCAATCTAGAACAGTTGTAATTAATCAGACCGCTACAGTTTACTTTGGAAACGTTGAAGTTGAAGAAGAAGTATGCGATCTAGAAATTGTAAAATCAGTATCAAACTTAACTCAAAGCACCCCGGGTAACCCTGACGTTTCTGCTAATCCTGGAGATATTGTTGAATACACTCTAGCTTATGAAAATGTTGGTAATGGCGACTGTACTGGAACTGGCGTAAAACTATACGACGATCTAGACGATAGATTAAGCTACAATGGTCATTATTCAACTGATGTACAAGGCGATACTGATGGTCAAGGCATAACCTATCAAGGTAACTACAACGGTACTGACCCAGTAGCAAACGCTCATGTAGTAAGCCCAGGTGAATCTGGATATGTTACTTTTCAGGCAATTGTTACTGAAGATTTGGAATGTGGTGAAACTATCATTCCAAATGAATACAGAATCTGGAGCAATGAAGATGAAGAATGGAGCAATGAAGTAAATGTAGACGTCAACAAAGAATGTTATGGCTCTCTAAAAGTCATAAAGTATGTTGATGAAGGTGACGCAACACCAGATATGTGGGACTTCACAGTAGCAGGACACGGAACTCAATCCCCTGCTCAAGGAACAAATTATGTAATCTTCTCACAACTTTCAGAAGGAGATTATACCGCAACTGAAAGCTATGTCTCAGGATACCATCAAGTATCTACTACTTGTAATGACGTTTCAGTCGTTGCTGAACAGCAATCAGTATGTGAATTCCACAATACTGTTGATCACTATGACTTCGGAGGTTACAAATGGGACGATCTAAATGGAAATGGTGAATGGGATGACGGCGAACCAGCACTTGAAGGTTGGACTATTAAACTAGTACCAAGTTGTTCAGAAAATTTTTCTGACTATGACTTATCACCAGACGATGTATTGAACCTATCAGACCTTGCTCTATTTGCTCAGTTATATGGTCAGAACGACCTTGCTGTAGATTTGGATTCAGATGGACTGGTCGATGAAGACGACTTCAATTGTTTCAAAGATGCATACGGTTCAACCCCTGATACCCTACCTACATATTCAGTTGAAACAGGTAAAGATGGAAGCTACAAATTCACAGATATGCTTCCAGGTGTTTATCAAGTATGTGAAGAACAGCAAGAAGGTTGGAATCAGACTTATCCTTCAGAAAACGATGGATGTCACTATGTATTCACTGGACCAAATAGCGATGTTAAAAAAATGAACTACAACTTCGGAAACACAGCAGAAGGTAAAATCTCTGGTTATAAATTCGAAGATCTAAATGCAAACTCTGAATGGAATGACGGTGAGCTAGGACTTGAGAATTGGACTATTGAACTTCAATCCAGCTGTTCAGAAGTATTTGCTGACTATGACTTAGTTCCTGACGATGTAATAAATCTGTCAGACCTTGTACTATTTGCTCAAAAATATGGGTTAAATGAAACAGTTGCAGATCTAAACGCAGATGGAGAAGTTAATCATCTTGACTTCAATTGTTTCAAAGACGTATATGGTGCAACTCCTGGAAGTATGCCAGCAAAGTCTGTTATGACAACTCTAACCGATGCAAACGGCTATTATGAGTTCACTGGACTAGAAGTAGGTGCCTACTATGTCTCTGAAGTTATGCAAGATGGCTGGATTCAAACCTTACCAGACGGAAATGGAATATATGGACCACTTGTTATTACTTCAGGTGCTATGCACATGGATAAAAACTTTGGTAACTTTGTTCCAGTTGTAGAAGTACCAGACATCTCACTTGTGAAAGAAATTACAGATCATGACCTGGTTCCAGGTGGATTTGTAGAATATAAACTAACATACGCAAATACTGGAAATGTTGATCTAACCAATGTTTACATTGTAGATGATTATCCAGAAGAGTATCTAACAATCTCTGATACTGGCGGAGCAACTGATGGTGGAACCACACTTACTTGGACTATTGGTGACTTGGCAATCGGTGGAACAGGAACAGTTAGCTATACTGCCGCAATTCGAGACACCGCTCCTGCAAATGTAGATATCATCAATATAGCTACCATCTATTCTGATCAGACTGATCCGAAAGAAGATGACGCAGTAACATTGATTCCTCCAGTTGAGGAAACAAATCCAATCTTGCAGATTACAAAAGATGTAAATGTAGAATATGCAAACCCTGGTGATACTGTTGACTACACTGTAGTTGTAACCAACGTTGGTGATGCAACTGCAATAAACGTAATCCTAACAGACGTACTACCAGAAGGACTAACATATCCTGAGGGTGGAACTACAAAAACCTTCTCACTTGGTGATATTGATCCAGGTGACTCGGTAACTCAGACCTATGACGCTGTTGTAGGCGAAAGCACCGAAGCTGGTGACTATGTAAACGTTGCAACAGCAGATGCTGACAATCATGATCCAGTTTCAGACGATGCTACAGTTGAAGTACGGTTACCTATCGTAAAAGGTGATGAAACAGCACCAGAGCTTGAGATCACAAAGGAAGTTGATGTTGAGTTTGCAAACCCTGGTGACACAATCTCATATACTGTAGTTGTAAAGAACGTTGGTGATGGTGACGCAATAAATGTTATACTAACTGACACACTACCAGAAGGATTCGTTTTTGACGGAACCGACGAAGTAGTTAAAGTATGGCAGTTAGGCGACATGGCACCTGGAGATTCAAAAACCATCACTTACGCAGTAAATGTAAAAGATGATGTCACGCCAGGCATGTATGAGAACTTAGCAGTTGTCGGAGCTGATAATGCCACTGAGAAAGAAGCAAAAGTAGACGTAGAAGTACGTGCAATAACAGTTCTCGGTACAACACTGCCAGATACAGGAACATCATTGCTTGATTACCTGTATTACTTAATTGGTATAGTCACATTCATTATTGGCCTATGGACACTTCAGCACAACATGTCAAAAAAAGCAGATCAAAAGATAAATCTGCAACGAAACGGCACAATAAAGCTGTAAAGATTGGAGCAGTTGCTGCGATAGTAGTTGGGATTGCCATTCTGACATATCCCTTTATCCCCTACATTCACTTCCAGCTGTTTCCACCAGATCAAAGTTCCGTAGAAGTAACCTATCAGACAGATAGTGAAACTGGAGAGGTATTACAAGGATTACCTATTTCAGAAGAAAATCAGTCAATAGAAGATCTGTCTGGAAACAGGGTCATTATTCCCAAAATTGGAGTGAATGCAAAAGTGGTAGAAGGTGAAAGTGATCAAGCTCTACTAAAAGGTGCTTGGCACCTACCGAGCACTTCCACACCTGATCAGGGCAGTAATACTGTAATTACAGGACACCGGTTCCGGTTTTTACCGCCAAATAACACAACCTTTTATTTACTAGATAAGCTAGGAGTAGATGATCAAATAACTGTGATTTGGGAAGATAAAGAATATCATTACAAAGTAAAGGAGACCAAAGTGGTAACTCCCGAACAAGTCGAGATTCTTGAGCCCAGTGATCAGTCGATATTAACTTTATTCACTTGTACACCGCTGTTTACTTCAGAAAAGAGACTAGTGATTATAAGTGAATTGATATAGGTTGAAATCAAACGCAATTAAACAGCCCCATTTATTTGGGGCTGTTTTGGTTTCTGACTAAAAACCCTACTATTTGAATATAGGGTTGACAAAAGTTTTATAGTATGGTAGTATTGATTGTTAAAACAAAATACCGTAATATGAAAGGGTAGATAATTACTAACTTTCATACCATGTCTAAAAAAAAGATATTAGTAATTGAAAATGAGAAACCACTCATTAATGCACTTTCAGCAAAATTACAAGACGAGGGCTTTCAGGTCATTGAAGCGACAAACGGTACTACAGGTCTAAAGCCAGCCCTAAAGCATAAACCCGACCTAATATTGCTAGATATTATTCTACCGAAAATGGACGGAATAAGCGTTCTAGAAAACTTAAGAGAAAACGCCTGGGGTAAGTCTGCAAAAGTAATAATTCTAAGCAATTTAAGCGACTGGGATAATACAAAAAAAGCAACAGATTTAAATGTACATGATTACCTTGTAAAGGCAGACTGGAACATCAAAGATGTAATCAAAAAGGTAAAGAGTAAGTTAAAATAATATTATTTCGTAAATAATCTAACAATGAGTGACGGAATAAAAAAATTTGCTAGAAAAGCAAAGAACCGATTAACCTATAGATCGGCGGTAACTTTGCGCACTGCAAAAACATATTTTATACCTCATGAAGATAACGCACATAAACCATTTATCATCAGACCAAATGCTCTGAGGTTTTATAGTATTGTGCTGATTATCACCAAGCTAGTAGTAACTGGATTTTTGTATGCTTCATATCCTTCTCCTGCATTCTTCTCCAGTGCTTCTTCGTCAAATATAGTAAATCTTACAAATAGCTCACGTCAAGCAAACGGCATGACCGACCTAGACGTATCAGAAGAGCTAAATCTAGCCGCTTACCAAAAAGCACAAGACATGATTAGCAACAATTATTTCAGTCATGAAAGCCCTTCTGGAGACCGCTTCTGGAACTGGATAATTGGTGCCGGATACCAATACACCACAGCTGGTGAAAACTTAGCTATGGATTTTAATTCTGCTGAAGCAGTACACAACGCCCTTATGGCTTCTGCTACGCATAGAAAAAATATTTTAAATACAAACTTTACAGAGATTGGAATTTCAATAGTCTCTGGCAAAATCAACGGCAAAGATACAACTGTTTTAGTTGAGATGTTTGGTAATCCCAAGTTAGCAGTGGTAGAACCAGAACCAGATCCAGTACCAGAACCTATACCAGATCCAACTCCTCCCCCACCAGATGTACCAGATCCGACAACAAATACTAATACCGCTCCGGAACCAGAACCTACACCAGAACCTATCTATACAGCAGAAATTGTAAATAAAATGAATGATTCTCTCAGCATCAAAACTGCAGAGGAAATTGAATATTGGATCGATATACAGAACACAGGTAATACCACTTGGCTAGCATCTGGTGAAAACTTCGTTGCTTTAAATACCACTGATCCTGCTGGTAGAGAAAGTGTATTCTTTGCATCAACTTGGGTAGAAAAATATAGACCAGTAGCACTCGTTGATGATATTTCACCAAACTCTACTGCTAGATTTTCTTTCATGCTAAAAGCGCCCAAAGAAGCTGGAATATATGAAGAGTCCTTCCAATTGGTTGCAGAAAATATTACTTGGATTGATGGAAGCTACTTCAAACTCCCGATTACTGTTACAGATCCCGTTCCAGTAAACACAAATGTTGCCGCACCTGTAAATGAAAATACAAACAACACCATTACTCAACCAAACTTTGTAGCAACAACCAACACCAACCTTTCAATAGGACCTGATGAATCAGAAATTACACCATTTGTGATTGCATCTAGCAATAATGTTGGAGAACCAAAAGATTTCCTCAACTATATCAATAAATATTCCGCTATTTTGTTCTGGGTTATCTTGATATTGGTCGCTATGGCATTACTCATTAACACAGTAATCAAGTTTAGAATTCAACATGCCGCAACAGTTATTCCAAGCCTTTTGGTAATCCTTCTGGCATCATTAATGCTGTTTATGAGATTTCACTTTATAGAAAACCTCGGTACTCAACCAATCATTATATAAAGAATAAGCACTGATGGCAAAAAAGCTACATTTATATATTATTCCGCACGAAGATAATCAACATCGGCCGCACATTTTGCGGCCGCGGGTGCTTTCTATTATTAGTGTTATAATTTTATTGGCAAAGTTTTTTGTTACAGCAACTTTTCTTTTTTCATATAATTCTCCAGAAGCATTTGCTGAGATCTCTTCTAGAAAGATTATAGAGTTTACTAACCAGTCCAGAGCAAATATTGGAGTAGACCCTGTTACAGAAAACGCGCTGCTTACACGCGCTGCTTACCAAAAGGCCGAAGACATGTTTGAAAGAGACTACTTTAACCATGAAGATCCTGATGGTAATATGCCGTGGTATTGGCTGAAAGATAATGGTTACGTCTATTCATATGCTGGTGAGAATTTAGCCATGGATTTTACTCGTGCAGAAAGCGTGCACGAAGCATGGATCAACAGTGAATCGCACAGAGCAAATATAGAAAACTCAAACTACAAAGAAATAGGCATCGCGGTAGTTCAAGGAGAGTTGAACGGTAAGAGTACAACCGTACTTGTGCAGTTCTTTGGTACAACCTATATCCCACAAACAGCAGGAACTGCTGACCCCTTCGCTACAGAAACGATTGATACTCCACTATTTTCAGAAACACTAGAAGCAGGCTTAAATCCTCAGCTAAAAGCTGCCGAAGTAACTGCAGAAATAAAGGCCGTACCAGCAAAAGGTTTCTTGAACACGCTTGCTTTTTATGCCAATAATTTTTACTGGGTAGTACTGCTATTAATGATTGTGTTTTTACTTATCAATATATTTATAAAGATAAGAGTCCAACACAAACCCGCAATAATCCAGACAATCGCGGTGTTGTTATTGATTGGAACAGTAATAGCTATTCAAACCCACTTCTTAGAAAATATCCCTAGGATACTGCAAATAATCTAGAGCTAATTGTTGTTTTTTAGTATGTTTTGCTATAATGAAAATAATGATTTTTACTAAGATAGTTGTAATCCCACTAGCCATTGGTGTGCTAGTACAAATTATAAAAATGATCCCTGACGCAATTAAGGGTAATTTTCGTTTGAAAAACCTTTTGAACTACGGCGGTATGCCATCAGGACACGGTGCACTTGTTGCTTCTCTATGTACGATGGTTGGTATTGTTCAGGGAGTGAACACAGTTGAATTTGGAATTGCAATTATAATGTCTGTGATCGTACTGAGAGATTCTGTGGGTTTAAGAAGGATTATCGGCAGACAAGGAAAAGTAATAAACAAATTGAATAACATAAACGAAAACGCTCTTACTTTACAAGAGCGCGTTGGGCATTCCCCTCTCGAGGTTTTGATGGGAGTATTTGTTGGAATTGCACTATCCTTTCTACTGAATTCCTTAGTCTAGAAAATATATTTCTCACCTTAAAAAAGAGACTAAGTCTCTTTTTTGTTTTTCTTTATTTCTGTCTCAATTTCGTGTGCAATCTTATTCCCTATTCCGTCAATCTTCTGTAGACCCACCAACCATCCACTGGCATAAATATCAGCAAGCGACCGATCCAATCCCCTAATTGCTTTTGCTGCCTTGTGATATGCGAATCCTTTGAACTTTTTCTTCTCATCCTCAAAGAATTTCTGAGCCTTATTTTCAAATTGTTCTGCAATTTTTTTGTTAAAATCTAGTGAGACTGACTGCTCTTCGTTATTGAGTAACATATACTCCTGCAAACAGCAAAATAATAAAAAATACTCCAAGTAGTGTTATAAAAGTTGTAAACATAACTCGCAATGCATCTTTTACTCTTTTCTGAAGAAACAAATAAATCGGCAAACCAAATACTAGCACACTAGAGATGGCTGCACTGAAAACAAGGAGCATTAACATCAACCCCATTGCAAATACTTCTTCAACAAATATCATAAGTGAAGTTAATTTTATCGACAACAGTGCTATTACAATAACATATAAAGATTCCAACAGTCCTGCTAAAATCCCTGTCTTTACTTGATGCGATTCGTCTTTTAGTTCAAACATACTATTTCTATTAATTATTTATATTGGCAAATTTTTCTGCATCCATTTCTTCCCAATCATCCATATTTTCATTCCACTTATAGGCAAACAATGTATCCACACTTTCTGAGTCAGAGTATTCTAGCTCTTCTGACACATCTGAACCCACCCTCTTTGAAGCTATCACTTTACGACCAGTAACTAGCGGTTTCTTCTCTCTCTCTAGCTTAATTTTGCCCAGAGGGCCATTAAACACTATTCGCTCGACAGAACCCTTACCTTCCATAATATCCTCTTTTTCGTGCTCTTCCACATCAAATTCCTCCTTGGCATATACTATTAAACTGTCCCATTTATCTTGATTCATGATATTTATCCTTATTTAATGTATATATTTATTGTAGCAGAATTCACACAAATAAAAAACCGGGCCTTTTACTGGCCCGGTTACTATTATACTTAGTTACATCCATAAACATTATCTTTAGTCCATGCTCCCCAGTTATCTACACACAATGCACTATTATCATGACCAGTATTATCACCTTCCCACCATAAATCACAAGATTCTATGTCATTACAAAATCCCGAATCTGGATGATAGTATATTGATCCATAATTTACCACTACCCATTTTCCAAATTTGTCCATCCAAACAAGATTGAACATATGGCTACCACTTCCACTTGTCACGAAGAATATTGCATCTCCCTCTTCACTATTCGCAGGAAAATAGCCTGTCTTTCTTAATAAGGATGTAGTAACATATGACCAGTCAACACAAGTTCCGGAATTGATAAGAGCAGCAGATTTTAGGGCTGGCAAATCATGTTTGTTACAATCATAATCATCACACGTTAGACCTAAGACATAATCATTAAACGGTTGTTCTGTAAAGTGATCAGGAGAACAGGTTTGCGGTATACCATCAAACGCCTCACACTCAGCTTCTTGATTATTACAGCACCACTCAGGAACATATGCATTAGCCATCCACAAAATATCATTACCCATACTACTACCACTCGTATAACCATCATTTAATCCAATACCAATATATCTTGATAAACAATCTCTCCCAGATATAGGGTCAAGATCATGAGCCCAATCACAATATTGTTGGTGACGTTGTGGGATTACTCCATTCCATTCTACACAACAATCTATTGCATCATCCACAATATAATCTAAAAAGTTTGTTCCATAATCACTCGTTACAGTCAAAGCATTACATGACCACCTTGTATCATTTGATTCAATAGTATAATTCTCAGTACTATCCTCTGCTTCACAAGTAGTATCTTCGGGTACATTCTTGCTTACACAAGAACATAAATAGCAAGTATCATCCGGATTTTCACAATCATAGTTTGGGGTATCACATTCTTCTCCCTCATCTAAAACCCCATTTTCGCATCCATTACATATACCAGTATCCTCAT
>Ga0257125_1001536_pt1 | contig 23036 bp, 19 predicted proteins | sample SI106_200metaG_FD_190183 | JGI IMG/M metagenome (GOLD analysis project Ga0257125, IMG submission 190183) | Marine microbial communities from Saanich Inlet, British Columbia, Canada - SI106_200 | ecosystem: Environmental > Aquatic > Marine > Inlet | place: Canada: British Columbia | collected... | reverse complement strand
CTTTCTCGGAGGACGGCATCCCCGAGGGGCTGGTCATCGACATCCTGGAAACTATCGCCCACCAGGAAGGCTGGCAACTCACTTATGTACCCTGCATCTGGGATGAGTGTCTGGCAATGCTTGAAGCAGGCGAAATTGATCTTTTGGGGGCAATTGCATATACGGCAGAACGCACCCAGCGCTTCACATTCAATCAGGAAACCTTGCTCAATAATTGGGGACAAGTTTATACGCGCAATGACGATCAACTGGAATCGGTGCTCGATTTAGAAGGCAAACGCATTGCCATTCTGCGAAATGATATTCACGCCAGCGCGTTGCAAAATTTACTCGCCAGCTTCAATATCGCCGCGCAATGGGTTGAAACCGATAGCTACGCCACTGTATTCGCGATGACCGCCAGTGGCGACGTGGATGCCGGAGTCGTCAACCATTTTTTTGAAATGCAAAATGCGGATGTCTATGGCCTGCACCCCACCCCGATTATTTTCAATCCGATCGAAATTCGCTTTGCGGCCACCAAAGATGCGCAGCTTGCCATTCTCGAAACGGTCGATGAATACCTCGCCGCCGCCAAAGCAAACAATAACTCGTTCTACCACACGGCCATTGATACCTGGTTTGGCGCGCCCATCACCCGGTTTGAAATGCCCGATTGGGCGCGCTGGCTGGCTTTTGGCATTAGCGGCGCAGCCTTGCTGTTCCTGCTCGTCAGTGTTGGGCTGCGGAATCAGGTGCACGCGCAAACCCGCGAATTGCGCGCAAGCCAGGAGCGCCTGGACCTGGCTATTCGCGGCACCGATGTCGGTTTGTGGGACTGGAATATTGAAAGCGGGGAAACGATTGTCAACGAAAAATGGGCCAGCATGATCGGCTATTCGCTCGATGAACTGAATCCGGTCAACATGGAAACCTGGAACCGCATGACGCACCCGGATGATCTGGCTGAATCCCAGCGGCGGTTGGAAACCCATTTTTCGGGGGAGAATGAGCAATATGATTGTGAAATCCGCCTGCGGCACAAGGATGGGCACTGGATTTGGGTGCTAGACCGCGGGCGGGTTTTTAAGCGCACGCACGACGGCCACCCGCTGCGGATGGCCGGTACGCAACTGGAAATTACCCAGCGTAAACAGGCCGAAGCCGATCTGGCTTATAATAGACAACTTTTCCAGGCATTGCTGGAACAATCCCTTGACGGAATCGGTGTAACCAACCTGGAGGGGCAGTATATTCTGGTCAACCCTGCCTTTTGCGCGTTGACCGGCTACAGCGATACCGAATTACTCACCATGCAGGTCAGCGATCTTTTGCCCTCAAATGATGAGATGGTGTTATTTCCAAAAGTCCAACAAGGCGAAAGTGGCGTGCGCACATTACGTTTACAACGCAAAGATGGCAGCACTTTTTTTGCCGAAGTCAGCGGTGCAGCGATCACCATTGAAGGCCAGCGTTTGGTATTGGGCACCGTACGGAATATTGATACGCGTATTGAGTGGGAAGACGCGCTGCGCGAGAGCGAAGAACACTTTCGCGGGTTGTCCGAAGCCACCTTCGAGGCCATTTTTATCTCCGAAGATGGCATCTGCCTGGAGCAAAATTTGGCTGCGGAGCAATTATTCGGTTACAAAGTTGAGGAAGCACTCGGCAAAAAAATTATCGACTGGGTGAGTCCTGAAGATCGGGAACTTGTCATCCACAATGTGCGCACCGGCAATCAAACCCCCTACCGCATCACCGCATTGCGTAAAAATGGCAGCACCTTCACCTGCGAGGTGCGTGCCCGCATGATGGAATATCGCGGCCGCAACGTGCGCGTCAGCGCTTTGCGTGATATTTCCCAACAAGCAACCGCAGAACAAACGCTGCACAGACGCGCCGAAGAACTGGATGCGCTCTATAACACAACCCTGGATATCATTGCGCCCCACGAACTTCCTCGCCTGTTAAAGACCATCGTCCGCCGCGCGATCGACTTGCTCAGAGGCACCAGCGGCGGCATGTATCTCGCCGAAGAAGATTACCAACGAATGCGCTGTGTCGTTAGTTGCAACACGCCCAAAGACTACACCGGTGTTACTCTGGCCTATGGCGAGGGCGCAGCCGGAACTGTTGCCGAGACGGGCGAAGCCTTGATTATTGATGATTATCGTATCTGGGATAAACGCGCAAATATCTATGAAGGCGAACAACCCTTTAGCGCCATCATCAGCGTCCCCATGCGCTGGCAAGAACGCATCATTGGCGTTCTCCATGTGCTGCATGATACGGAAACGCGCACATTCAACCAGGATGACCTGAATTTATTATCTGCTTTTGCCAACCAGGCCGCCATCGCGGTTGAAAACGCCCGCTTGCTCGATGAACTGCATAAACACGCCGAAAAACTCGAAGAACGTGTGCGCGACCGCACTGCGGAATTGCAGATTATGGTGAATGCGATGAGCGGGCGCGAAGTGCGCATGGCCGGGCTAAAGAAAGCCATCCAAAAATTGCGGGAACAACTCATCCAGGCCGACATTAAACCGGCGGCCAACGATCCCTTACTCGAACAATATTCGGGAGATTCTTCTATATGAATATCAGCCAGGGATTCACAAAATTTCGCGATGCACTATTTGAGCCATCCGATGCGCTAACCCATCAACTTGACCGTCATCGTGCGCGCCTGTTTGCCAAGCTGATGTTCGGCAGCTTTCTTTCAATGACCCTGCCTGCATTCGGTTTTGGCCTGGGCGAAAAAATGCCGCTAACGCCCTATTATGGCGCGCTGATTGTCATGCTGGCGGCCTACTTACTAAGCCGCGGCATCTATTATCGCGTCGGGGCGGGGTTGATTACAGCCGGTTTATATGCGATGAGTATTTGGGTTATCTTCAGCGCATCCAGCTATAGCACCAGTTTTGTTGCCATCACCCTGGTGTGGATGGTTATTCCTTTTCTCATCACCAGTATGTTCTTCAGCGTGCGCACCACCACTATCACTACCCTGCTTGCCTTTGTCAGTCTCTTATGCTTGCCGCTGCTGATCCCCGAACTGGAATATCGTTTTCTGGCGCCAACCTGGGCCTTTATGTTCACCTGGGCCGTGATGCACGCTGTTTTTATGTATCATACGAACAAGCTAGAAAAGGGGGGGCGCTCAGAACTTGAACACGCCTACCAGCAATTGCAAATAGAGATCGAACAACACCAGCGAACCGAGGAACGCCTGCACATTGCCATCACCGGTAGCGGCGGCGCCTATTGGGACGAAGTCTTAGACCCTGAGGTAAATTTTGACGAGCAACCCGGCAGCGTTTTCTACTCGGCTGAGAAAAAAGCCTTGCTGGGCTACGACCCCAACGCCGATTTTCCGAGCACCGCCCTCGATTGGAATCAACACGTTCTCCCCGAAGACCAACCCCAGAGGGAGCAACGCCAGCGTCAACATTTTGAAGGGCAAACCAAGTATCTCGACTATGAATACCGCGTGCGCCGCGCCGATGGCGAAATCCGCTGGATTCACGGGCGCAGCCGCATCCTCCGCGACGAAAATGGCGCGCCGCTGCGCTGGGTGGGCATCGATTGGGATATTACCAAGCGCAAGCACACCGAAGCCGAATTGCTGCACTATCGGGCGCATCTTGAAGAACGCGTCCACACACGCACCAACGAATTGCAATTGCACGCACGTCACTTTGAATTGCTTAACGAAATCACACATACCGCGATCAGTGCCTTGAGTTTCCAGGAAACCTTGCAAATCCTGGCCGACCGCCTGGGCGAGTTAATTGGCGCGGATGGCTGTTATATTACCTTGTGGGATGAGGCTACACAGACCGCGACCCCTGGAGCGGCTTATGGGCAATTCCGTGATTCGTACCCCAGCTACCGCCCCAAACCCGATGAGCACACGCTGACCGATTCGGTCTTATCCAGAAGGAAAACCCTGGTCGTTGAGAACGCGCATGATTCGCCTTATTTACATCCCAATATTTCGGCCAATTTTCCAGGGCATTCGCTATTGGGGCTGCCGTTAATTTCCAGTGAAGCCAATCTGGGGGCGGCGCTGATTGCCTTTAACCAGCCGCACACCTTTACACCCGATGAAATTGAGCGTTGTGAACAGGCCGCCGGGCAAATTGCTCTGGTGATCTCAAAAACCCGGGCGCTGGAAACCGAAAGAGCCGCCCGGCAACGCGCCGAAACCCTGCAAAAAGCCATGCGCTCGCTGAGTTCTTCGCTAGAGTTGCAAGCCTTATTCAATATAATTTTGGAGTCACTGCGCGAAGTGGTAATTTATGATAGCGCCTCTGTGCAGCGGTTGAGCGGCGATATACTCACCATTATTGGCGGGCATGGTTTTCCAAACTTGCCCGACCTGATTGGGGTTCAATTTGATCTCACATCGGATGACAACCCCAATGTAGAAGTGATTAAGCAGCGCAAAACCATCATGATTGAAAATGCTGCCGAAAACTATCCAGCGTTCCGCCGCGAGCCACATGATAAAGCGAATATTCATTCCTGGATGGGGGTTCCACTGATTGCACGCGGTGAAATGATTGGCATGATTGCGCTCGACCGCACTGAATCACATTCTTTCAAAGCAACCGATGCCGAAATGGCCGAAACCTTCGCCGCACAGGCCGCGATTGCCATTCAAAACGCGCAGTTCTTTGAAGATATTCAACAGCACGCGGCCACACTGGAAGAGAAGGTGGCCGACCGTACATCCGAATTGCAAATTTTGGTCAATTCAATGGTCGGGCGTGAGGTGCGCATGGCTGACCTAAAAGAGGTGATCGTCAAATTGCGCAGACAGCTCCTAAGCGCAGAGATAGAGCCGATCGCAGATGACCCCCTAAAAACAGGGTTGAAGTTTAAGGGTTAGAACTCACGCAAAACGATAAAAAAATATACCGAAAATAAGGGTGTGTGGGGTGCGAGGCACCCCACACACCCTTATTTTCGGGCTTTCTTTTGCGAAAGTGGGAGGTCACTACTTCCCACGCTCTGGTATCCGGCTCATGGCATATTCCGCCAATGCGGTAATCGTCAGGCTGGGGTTCACACCCGGGTTGGCAGGAACAATGGAGCCATCAACGACGTACAAGCCAGGGTAATGATGCAATTGGCAGTTCAGGTCCACCGCGCCCTGTTCAGCATTTTCGCCAAAGGTCACGCCGCCCAAAATATGCGCCGTGGTCGGCAAATTCAGTAAATTTTCGCCAATCGATCCCTGGGGGATGCCGCCAATTTTCCGGGCGAAGGCTTCGGTGACTTCGTGCCCGGTTTCGACGCGCGAAGAGATCGTATGGGCATCATCCGGCTCGGCTTGCAGGCCGCGGCGGAAGAGTGTGTACAACGAACGCCCCAGACGCAAGCTCATGCGGTTATCGGTGGTTTGCATCACCAGCAGAATCGTGGTGCGCCGCGCCCAGCCCGGCAAGATATGCGTGCGCAAGGTATCCAGCGGATGACGGATAGCCTTCAGTGTGATCCCCAGGAAGCGGCGCAGAAAGCTTTGCCGCGCATCCACCAGCGGGAGGGCGAGCATACGCATCAGTCCCGAACCCGCGGGGTAACGCACCGGCTCGACGCGCGTGACTTCATCGGCCTTGAAGATTGAGGTAATGGCGATCCCCTGCGAATAATCAACGCGCGTGTCGCGGCTCACGCCGCCCATCAGGGCTTCGCTGTTGGTGCGTACAGGGTAACCCAGTCGCGGTGAAAGCGCGGACAGCGAACGATGAATATCGCGGCATTTGAGCAGCAATTTCAGCGTCCCCAGCACCCCGGCGGAGAAAATTACATTACGCGCGGTGACGCGTTGAGCGGGTTTGAAAGGCCAGGCCGTAGAACTGCGATGGATGACTTCGTAGCGCGCCCTCACCCCCGACCCCTCTCCCAAAATTTGGGAAGGGGAGACTGGCCGCACATCGACAACTTCGCGTTCAGCGCGTACTTCCACGCCCAACTTCTCGGCAAGATAAAGGTAATTCTTGGGCAGGGTGTTTTTGGCGTTATCGCGACATCCGACCATGCAGGCCCCACAATGGGTGCAGCCTCTTCGAGTTGGGCCATCACCCCCAAAGTAGGGGTCGGGAACATCCTGCCCTTCGGGGCCAAAGAACACCCCTACGTCGGTAGCGCGGAAGGTCGCCGCGGTGCCGCGTTCCTGTGAAATTTCCTGCAAGACATCATCCGCATGACTCAACTTGGGGTTACGCGCAACGCCGAGCATCTTTTGAGCGGTCTCATAATGGGGGCGCAAAATGGTTTTCCAATCGGCGAGATGCTGCCAGGCGGGGTTGGCAAACATATCATCGGGCGGGATTTCGAGTACGTTGGCGTAGCCCAGGCTGCCGCCGCCCACGCCGCGCCCGTGCAAGATCATCACCCCTTTGAGCAGGCTGATTTGCAAAATACCAAAGCAGCGTAGAGCTGGCGCCCAAAGATATTTCCACACGACCAGGTTTGATTTTGCAAAATCGTGATCGCGGTAGCGTTTGCCCTGCTCCAATACCAGCACGGAATAACCCTTTTCGGCCAGACGCATCGCCGAGACGCTGCCGCCAAAACCGGAACCGATGATGACGTAATCATAGATGGTATTTTCTTCGTGGGGCATGGTAAACCTCTTTTGTAGTTGGAAGACGGCTGCCGTTATTTGGCAATCTGCTGCGACATCATAACCAGTTCGACGCGCTGCGAATAGCCCACTTGCTCCCAAAAATCAATCGCTTCTTGATTTTCGCCGAAGACAAACAGGTGTGTTTTGCCAATGCCGATGCGCATCAGGGCATACATGCAGCGCCCCACCAGCGAACGGCCAATGCCCTGGCAGCGATGCGATTTTGCCACTGCAAGATGGTGAATATAGCCGCGGCGGCCATCTTGCCCGCATAAAGCTGCGCCAACAATTTTATCGCCATCCACAGCTACATAACTCAAATCAGCATTCTGCTCTAAAAACCGCTTGATACTTTCTTTCGAATCAGCATCGCTCAGGCCAATGCCTTCACTGGCTTTCCACAAGGCATATACGGCATCATAATCATTGATCGTCATCTCACGAATTTCTGCACTCATGGTGTTCCTCCAAAACGATTGAAGGTTAAAAGTTACAGGTTGCAGGTTTTTACTTTCAACCTTCAATTTTCAACTTATTCCAGTTCCACCGCCATCGCCACAGCTTCGGCTCCGCCCAGACACAACGAAGCCAGGCCGCGTTTAAGGCCGCGATCCTTGAGGGCGTAGATTAACGTTGTCAGCACACGCGCTCCACTGGCCCCAATCGGATGGCCCAACGCGATCGCGCCGCCATTGACATTAACCTTGTCCCAATCCCAGCCCTGATCGGCCAGGGCATAGCCATCGGCCAAAACCTGAGCGGCAAAGGCTTCGTTCAATTCGATCAAATCCACATCGTCCAGCGTCCAGCCGATTTTTGCTAACAGTAACGGAATGGCCTTGGCGGGCGCGTAGAAGAGATATTTCGGCTCCACGGCGGCCTGCGCGTAGCCCACAATGCGCGCCAGGGGTTGCAGGCCGTGCGCATCGGCATAGGCCGCGCTCGCCACCACCACGGCTGAAGCGCCATCGTTCAGACCAGGGGCGTTCCCGGCGGTCACTTTCCCGTCGGCGACAAAAGCCGGGCGTAATTTTGCCAGCGTTCCGAGGGCGGTATCACGGCGCGGGGCTTCATCGGTATCGAAAATTGTGACCGCACCCTTTCGCCCTTTAATTTCTACTGGCACAATCTCGGCTTTGAATTTGCCAGCGTCGATCGCCGCGATGGCGTTCATGTGGCTTCGATAGGCCAACTCATCCATAGCCTCACGGCTGACATCAAATTCTTCTGCAATAAATTCGGCGGCGTTGCCCATCCCCCAGTTTTCAAGCGCGCACCACAAACCATCGTGCAGCAGGGCATCGGTGAATTCAATATGACCAAAGCGCAACTCGCCAGAGCGACCGCGCACGAAATAAGGCGTGCGGCTCATGCTCTCGAAACCGCCTGCGACGAAGAGTTGGCTGTCCCCGGCGCGGATGGCCTGTGCCGAGAGTATAGCAGCCTTCAAGCCGGAGCCACAAACCTTATTGAGGGTGGTTGCCCCGACCGTGGCGGGCAGCCCCCCAAAGATGGCCGCCTGGCGGGCAGGGTTTTGCCCCAGCCCTGCCGAAACCACATTGCCCATATACACTTCGTCAATTTCGGCCAAATCCGGGATACCTGCCCGCTCAACGGCGGCTTCCACGCAAATTGCGCCCAGTTGGGGGGCAGTAAATCCGCTCAGGCTGCCCTGAAAGCGTCCCGATGGCGTGCGTACAGCGCTGAGAATTACGGCTTCGTGTTGCTGATCTGACATCGAATCAAACCTCCTCGCAAATGTGAAATGGCATATTGATCTATGAACATATTTCCCCAGATAAACTGAAAGTATTGTAGCAGAAAATACACCCTTACGTGAAAATTTCAACAAGCAACCTGTCGAAATTTTTCGATCCTTCTGGGATTTCTCGCCGTTGTCTCGAAATAACACACGCAAAGTATCAACTTTGATATTGTCAAGTTTCACCACCGAAGAAAAGATTGCCCCGAATTCTCAGAGAACTCACCGTGAAACTGGTGCTTGACATTTTAGAACATATAATCTATATTAGAACAGACGTTCTAAAACGAGATTTTCACAACCTTCATCCATGAAAATCTTGACAGTATGAAGCCTTAAACCTGGAGGAGGTTCATCATGTTGTCTGGTCTTTCTATCTTTCCTAACCGTATGCGTCTGCAGCGTGGTTTGCTCTTTGGAGCCTTGATTGTCACCGCCCTGTTGGCTTTCGAAATCTTCAACTATTCCACCACCGATTTCGCTCTCACCGACTTACTCGGCGATCTCAAGTTCATCGGTATCCGCTGGGCTACCATCCTTTCTATCGCGTTCTGCGGGATTGACTTTGCCGGTATCGCCCGGCTCTTCACCCCCGAACAGGGGCGCGACGAACCGGCTGAAGTCTGGTATCTCTTCGGCGCCTGGATGCTGGCCGCCCTGATGAACGCCATGCTCACCTGGTGGGGTGTCTCGATTGCGATCCTCAATCACCAGACCCTCGGCAACGCCGTCGTCGCCCGCGCAACCTTGCTCAAGGTCGTGCCCATCTTCGTTGCCATCATGGTCTGGCTGATCCGCGTGCTGATTATCGGCACCATTTCCATCGCCGGTGACCGCATCTTCAGCCAGTCGAATATGCGCACCTCGCAACGCAGCACAAAGAAAAGCGCCACGCGTAAATCGAGTAGCAACCGCCCCCAGCAATGGAACAACAACCGGCGCTCGACCACTACCACTCAGGGTGTGCGCGCCCGCTCGTTCAGCCCGGCGCCCAAGCAAACCTATTCGGATGGCGATTTCGCCTCTCAAGAACCCACCTACCACCCCGTTTCCTTCGCTGATACTGGCAAATCCAACGGAAACCGCAGCCCCAACAATACGCCACGATTTTAGGCGTAACCTTTACGCTCTGCCAGATTCTTCGCACCATGCCCCGTCACACAACTCAACATTTCAATAGCCAGGCAGCCTCTGAAAACAAATCCAGAGGCTGCCTTTGGTTCACTGGCCTCACATTTGGCGTGGCCTTGCCGCCGCTGACTGTGCTCATTCTGGGCCTGCTGATGACGGTTGTCTTGGGGCAAATTGATATTACTGCCCTTGCCGCCGATGGTTCGCTAAACACAGCAATGTACAGCGGGAAGATTGCCCCCCTCTTTACGCCCGAAGTGCAACGCTGGGGCGATGAAATTGCCGCCTGGAGCGAGCACTACGGCCTGGACCCCAATTTGGCGGCTACGGTGATGCAGATTGAATCGTGCGGAGATACGCGGGCGCTTTCGTATGCCGGGGCGATGGGGCTATTCCAGGTGATGCCGTATCATTTCTCGCTCGGTGAGGATACATACGACCCAGAAACGAATGCCTTCCGAGGTTTGGCGCACCTGAAAAACGCGCTGGATACGCGCGGCGGCGATGAGCGCCTGGCGCTGGCAGGCTACAACGGCGGCATCATGGGGACTATGCGCCCTGAATATTTTTGGCCCGCAGAGACAATTCGGTATGTGTATTGGGGTACAGGGATTTATGCAGACGCCAAACAGGGCAAAGCACAAAGTGAGCGGTTAAATGAGTGGCTGGGGCGCGGCGGGGCCAGTTTGTGCGCGCAGGCGGCGGGACGCTAAGCCTTAGAGGGGAATCTCATCTTTCTGGCTGGCACTCACCTTCGGGCAAGGGCAGCCAAACCACAAATCGAGTTCCCTCACCGAGGCTCGATTCCACTTCAATTTCGCCCCCATGATGGCGCACAATCCAATAGGCTATCGATAAGCCCAGACCAAAGCCTTTGCCATCCCCGCTGCGCGTGCGGGATTTTTCGGCGCGGTAGAAACGCTCGAAGATATGCGGGAGATCTTCTGGGGGGATGCCGGGGCCAGTGTCCGAGACCGTCAGGCAGGCTTGTTGGTCTGATTTCTCCAATGCAACAAGTACGTCGCCACCGCGCGGGGTGTATTTAATCGCATTTTCGACGAGATTTAGAATCACCTGTTTAAGTCGATCACGATCACCACACACCTGCACCTGATCGAAATCGCCCAAACGCACATTCACGCGTTCTTGCGCCAGCATACGCGCCTGCTGCAGCACCTCAAGCAGCAAGACATCCAGCTCAACGATGCTCTGGTCAAGCGGCAGTTTCCCCGATTCGACACGCGCCAGCAACAGCAGATCGCCAATCATGCGGGTAAGACGGTCTACTTCGCCCTCGATACTCAGCAAAGATTCGTCATCGGCACAGCCCATGCGTCGCAGCAGATTGATATTTCCCTTGATGACAGTGAGCGGCGTGCGCAGTTCATGCCCCACATCGGCCACAAAGCGACGCTGCATATTGAAGAGGTTTTCTAGCCGTCCCAGGGTTTGATTGAAGGCTGCAATCAACTGCCCAACTTCATCGGCTGGCGGGCCCTGATAGGGGATACGCCGCGAGAGATCATCGGCGCGGGTAATTTGCAACGCCACATTGGTTACATGCTCCAGGGAGGCCAGCGCCTGATAGGTGGTCAACGAAACAGCCAGGGCAGCCAGCCCCATGGCGACGACTGTCCCCGCAATCAATACGGTCAGCAATGTTTTTTGCGTAGCCTCCACAATCGCCGTACTCGCCCCTACCTGAAGCGTGCCAATTAAGCGATTCCCCACCGAAAGGGGTACGCTTAACACCCGTAAAGGTGCCCCCCCAATGGTTGTTGTGCGATAGACGGGTTGAGCAGGAAGATAGTCGAGGGGCGACATTGGCTCGCGCAGGTGGCTGATACTGGCCGAAGCGAGACTCAAACCCTGGTTGCGCGCCCATAGCTGAAAATAAACATTGGTCGCCAGTTCAACATCGGGCGTGGAAATCATATCCAAACCCCCAACCGCATTCAGTTCTGTGCCTTCAATCAGATCGTTGGCCGAGATTGCCAATAATTCGTCTATTTGATCTACCAAATTAACGCTGACCAATTGGTAAACGACAAAGCCAAATACAAGCAGTATCCCCCCAACCAACGATGTATAGAGCAGAGTCAGACGGCTGCGTAGCGACATTAGTCGGTTTTGCGCAGTACGTACCCCACACCGCGCACAGTGTGGATCAAACGATCTGCTTCTGTATCTTCCAGCTTTTGGCGCAAATAGCGCACATAAACTTCGATAATATTGCTCTCGCCGCCAAAATCATAACCCCAAACCGAATCGTAAATCACATCGCGGGTGAGTACCTGGCGCGGGTGGCGCATAAAAAGTTCAAGTAACTCGTATTCTTTGGCGGTGAGGGTAATAATCTGTTCGCCACGGTGTGCCTGGCGCGTGCCGGTATCCAAAGATAGATCAGCAAATTGATAAACTTTGGGGCGGCTGGAAGGTTGAGAGCGGCGCATCAGGGCGCGGATACGGGCCAGCAATTCATCGAGATCAAAGGGCTTGACCATATAATCATCGGCCCCCATATCGAGGCCAACGATCCGGTCATTCACGCCATCTTTAGCCGTAAGGATAATAATGGGCACATCGCCACCTGCTCGCAGGCGGCGACAGACTTCCAGGCCATCAATGCCGGGCAGCATCAAGTCGAGCACAACCAGATCGGGCGGATGATCGCGCGCGATTGACAAGCCTGTTTTTCCATCAGTCGCATCAAAAACTTCGTAACCTTCATACGCCAGGCCGCGGCGCAAAAAGGTAAGAATGCCTTCATCGTCTTCGATTACTAAAATGCGAGCGGTCATTGCATCCTCCGGTCATGTGGGTCTTTATCGAAATATACCACAGGCACAAAAAAGAAAAAAGGCCGCCAAAATTGGCGGCCTAAGGGTGTCCAGGAACAACAACCTGATTATGCAAGCTCAACAACGCCACCGGCTTCTTCAATTTTAGCCTTGGCATCTTCAGCAGCTTCTTTGCTGACAGCTTCCATAATTTTGGCATCGGCGGTTTCAGCAAGCTCTTTCGAGTCGGAAAGACCAAGGCTGGTGATCTGGCGGATCACTTTGATAACCTGAATTTTCTTGGGGCCAGCGTCTTTGAGAACTACATCGAATTCGGTTTTCTCTTCAACTTCTTCAGCAGCGACAGCAGCACCAACAGCGGCCATAGCAACAGGCGCAGCGGCGGAAACGCCCCATTCTTCTTCGAGCATCTTCACCAGTTCAGCAGCTTCGAGAACAGTTAGTTCGCTCAGTTCTTCCATGATTTTTTTCAAATCAGCCATTTTAAAACTCCTTACAATCCTATTATTTATTTACAAGTTGAGAGTCTGTCAGCGACAAAACTCTATTATTTATGATCCAGTTTCAGGCAGCTTCGGGGGCTGCGCCTTTTTCTGAATATGCTTTCAGCACGCCAGCGATCTGACGTCCAGGTTCGGCCAAAATACGAGCGAGCTTGGATGCCGGAGCCGACAAAGTACCCAACAGTTGAGCGCGTACCACAGGCAGTGGCGGCACTTTCGCAAGAGCAATAATTTCAGCCGGTGAAACCAACTGACCATTGAGATAGCCCATTTTGATTTCAACAAAATCAGATTCGTCGGCAAAGTCAACAATTGCTTTTGCCAGGCCTGGCGAATCTTGAAATGCAAATCCAACGGCTGTATCGCCCTGGAAATCTTCTTCCTTGATTTCCATACCCGCTTGTTCGAGCGCGATTTTTGCCAGGGTGTTTTTCACAATATGAAATTCACCACCAGCTTCGCGTATATCGGCACGCAGTTTGTCGAGATCACTCACTGTAAGACCAATATATTTCGTCAACACCAGAGCACCGCTGCGCCCTATCCAATCGGCATACTGAGCAATTATTTCTTGTTTTTTCTGCTTTGAAATAGCCAAAGAAACGTCCTCCTTTCTTACAAGTCTTGTATCTGCTCAGGCAAAAGCCTTTGCAGAAGAAATTCCGAGAGTAAGGGTGTGCGCAGGGGCGTGCCCCTGCGCACACCCTTACTCTCGGTTAGTTCGAGAAAATAAAAGTCTTTACCTCATCGCGAGGTAAAGACTCTATACCCAAAAAAGGGAACCCAATACAGGGAAAGTCTCACCTCGGCAGGGAATTAAGCCACATGGCACCTGCTGTCTCTGGCAAAGTATGAAAATTAATAAACTAGGCGTCCACTTCCATCAGGCGGGCCTTGTTCACATCTACGCGGATGCCAGGGCCCATTGTAGAACTCAGGGTAATACGACGGACGTAGGCACCTTTGGTAGCCGCCGGTCGGGCTTTCATAACAGCCTGCACCAGTACAGCCATATTGTCTCTCAATTGATCTTCTTCAAAGGAAATTTTACCAATCGGTACATGAAGATTTGCGGTTTTATCCACACGGAATTCTACACGACCGGCTTTGGCTTCGTTAATTACGCCGGGGAGGTCCTCCCCGGGGACAACCGTACCTGCTTTGGGGCTGGGCATTAGCCCCCGAGGGCCAAGCACTCGCCCCAGGCGGCCTACTTTGCCCATCATCGCGGGTGTAGCAATGGCTACATCAAACTCGGTCCAGCCATCTTGAATTTTCTTGAGGGTTTCTTCATCATCTGCAACTGTATCAGCTCCGGCTTCGCGTGCTATGGTAGCGTCTTCGCCCTGCGCAAAAACCAGCACACGGATCGTTTTACCCAACCCATGAGGGAGTACAACAACATCACGAACCTGCTGATCGGCGTGACGGGGGTCAACGCCAAGACGGATGTGTAATTCGACTGTTTCATCAAACTTGGCATAAGCAATTTCCTTTGCAAGCTTGATCGCTTCGGCCGGATCGTAGTTCGTGTTACGATCTAATTGTTCAAATGCAGCATTAAATTTTTTACCATGTTTAGCCATGATGACTCCTTTGTGGTGCAAGCGGATGCAAACATCCTCCCACGAGAGCTACTCTACTACCAAAATGCCCATATTGCGGGCAGTGCCTTCAATCTGGCGCATGGCGCCTTCAATGTTGATCGCATTCAGGTCTTGCATTTTGATTTCGGCGATCTCACGCACCTGGGCGCGGGTAACCTGACCAACCTTTTCACGATTCGGTACGCCAGAGCCTTTCGGGATCCCGGCTGCTTTAATCAGCAAAGATGCCGCCGGAGGGCTTTTGAGTACAAATTTGAAAGAAGCATCGGAAAAAATGCTGATTTCTGCGGGAATAATTTCGCCCATGCGGTTCTGTGTACGGGCGTTATACTCTTTGCAAAATTGCATCAGGTTGATGCCATGCGAAGCCAACGCAGGCCCAATCGGGGGCGCAGGGTTCGCTTTTCCGGCGTGAATTTGAAGTTTTACAACTGCTTTTAATTTTTTTGCCATGTTTTTCTCCTTGGTGGTGTTAGCGGATGTTTTCTATCCTCCCACGAGGGTTTTACTTGAACTTTCTTTTACATTTTTTCTACTTGCAAGAAATCTAATTCGACCGGTGTTTCGCGGCCAAAGAAATTCACCATCACGCGCACTTTGGCGCGTTCCATATCCAACTCGGCAACTGCACCGTGGAAATCTTTGAAGGGGCCTTCAACAATCCGCACACGCTCACCAATGCGGAAGGTCACCTTGATGCGCGGGGCATCGGCTTCCATGCGCTTGACGATGTGCGCCACTTCTTCCGGACGCAGCGGTATGGGAGTATTCCCCATGCCAACAAAGCCGGTCACCCCAGGGGTATTCCGCACAACATACCATGATTCCTCGGTCAACGCTAAATTGACCAGGATATAGCCGGGGAATACGCGGCGTTCAACGGTACGGCGTTTGCCTTCTTTGACTTCAATTTCTTCTTCGGTTGGTACTACCACATCAAATATGCGGTCCTGCATTCCCATCGATTCGATACGTTGCAGCAGGTTGTGGTGGACTTTGTTTTCATAACCGGAGTAGCAATGCACAACATACCAGGCGCGGCCTTCCTCATCTTCGCCCTCATATTTAGGGGAAGCAGGTTCTGGCTGCGACTCTTCAACAGGAAGATCAGCCACAACGTCGGCAGCGACTTCATCTACCTCTGTTTCTTCGATAATCTGGTTTTCCTGGTCGTTTTCAGGCATGGCACTCATTTCTGGTGATTATAAACCGAGAATTACAACAAAAAGGCGGGAGAACAAATAATCTAATAGACCCAAAAATGCGCTCATTCCAAATGTTACGAAGAGCACTACAATGGTCAGATTGATTGCTTCCTGACGAGTGGGCCAGGTTACTTTACGCAGTTCGCCAACTGTTTCGCGGTAAAAACGTGTGATTGCGTTTTTACGTGCTGGTTTCTTCTTGTTAGCCACACAATTCTCCTTTTCCGGCGAAAACGCCGTCTCGCAATTGGGACGGCGTGATTTCTCAGGCAGGCGAGGCAGGAATCGAACCCACAACCTACGGTTTTGGAGACCGTTGCTCTACCTAATTGAGCTACTCGCCTGTGTTAGTTCAATAGTTGGGTAGTTTGATAGTTTTGTAATTCAACAGAAAACTACTTGACTATTCAACTACCCAACTACACTACTATCTCACTTCGCGATGCGGCGTGTGTTTGCGGCAACGGCGACAGTATTTGCTTAACTCCAAGCGACCGGAGTCATTACGACGATTTTTTTCCGTCATATAGTTACGTTCCTTGCAATCTGTGCAAGCCATTGTAACAACGTGACGAACACCTTTCTTGCCAGCCATAGTTTACCTACTCAATGATCTTGGTGACGACACCGGCACCAACAGTTAGGCCACCCTCACGGATAGCGAAGTTCTGACCTTGCTCCAACGCAACTGGCACGATCAACTCTACCAACATATTCACATCGTCTCCCGGCATGACCATTTCCACACCTTCGGGCAACGTGATCGCTCCGGTCACATCAATGGTCTTGATGTAGAACTGCGGACGGTATCCCGGGAAGAACGGCTTGTGTCTTCCGCCTTCATCGGCTTTCAACACATACACTTGCGCATTGAATTTCGTGTGCGGCGTGATGCTCTTCGGCTTGGCGATCACCATGCCGCGCTCTACGTTTTCACGATCCACACCGCGCAACAGCAGACCTACATTGTCGCCAGCCTGCCCCTGATCCAACAGCTTGTGGAACATCTCCACACCCGTCACTACGGTCGTGTCAATTTTGTCTCTCAGGCCAAGGATCTCCGCCGGTTCGCCCACTTTCACCACACCGCGCTCGATACGTCCCGTCACTACTGTGCCGCGACCTTTGATCGAAAAGACATCTTCCACCGGCATCATGAACGGCTTGTCCAATTCGCGCTCCGGCTGTGGAATATACTCATCCACCACCCGCAGCAACTCTTTGATGCTCTCATACTCCGGCGCATTCGGGTCTGTGCTGTCGCTTTCCAACGCAGCCAACGCACTCCCCTTCACGATCGGGGTCTCATCCCCAGGGAAGCCGTATTCGTCCAGCAGCTCGCGCAGCTCCAGTTCCACCAACTCCAGCAGTTCCGGATCGTCCATCATGTCCACTTTGTTCATGTACACAACCACGCTCGGTACTTCCACCTGCCGCGCCAGCAATACGTGCTCTCTCGTCTGCGGCATCGCTCCATCTGGAGCCGCCACCACCAAGATCGCCCCGTCTACCTGCGCCGCACCCGTGATCATATTCTTGATATAGTCACGGTGCCCGGGCATATCTACGTGCGCATAGTGCCGATTCTCGGTCTCATACTCCACGTGCGCAATGTTGATCGTGATCCCGCGCTCGCGCTCTTCCGGCGCATTGTCGATCGAATCAAACGCCCGAAAATCGCCGTGCCCCGATAACGCACTGTATTTCGTGATCGCTGCCGTCAACGTCGTCTTCCCATGGTCAATATGCCCCATGGTCCCTACGTTCAAGTGCGGCTTGTCTCTTACAAATGTTTCTTTTGCCATTTGTGTTCTCCTAAATATTACTAAATAGGTGCTGAAATAATTTCTACAATTCGCCGCGAATAATTCGCTCGGCCAATTTTTCGGAAACTTTGGCGTAATGATCAAATTCCATCGTAAATACGCCGCGCCCTTTGGTCGCCGACCGCAGTTGGGTGGCGTAGCCGAACATTTCGGCCAAGGGGACCATCGCTCGAACCGCCTGTGAATTTGCCGGGCGTATTTCCATGCCTAGAACTTCACCACGTCGAGAATTCATTTGCCCAATAATATCGCCCAGATATTCATCTGGAGTTGTTGCTTCCACCTTCATGATCGGCTCTTGCAAAACGGGTCGCCCCTTTTGCACACCTTCGCGGAATGCCATCGAACCTGCTACCTTGAAGGCCATTTCGTTCGAATCAACTTCATGGAAGGAACCATCATAAAGACGAATTTTTATATCGGTGACAGGGTATCCTGCAACTACGCCCGATTCGGCAGTCTCGCGAATGCCTTTTTCAACGGCTGGAATGTACTCTCTAGGAATTGCGCCGCCAACGATCTCATTTTCAAAAGAAATGCCCGCACCGGGTTCGTTCGGTTCCAAAGATATTGTGACGTGTGCATATTGCCCGCGCCCGCCAGTTTGCTTTACATGACGATAATCAACTTTTTCAACACTGCGGGTAATCGACTCACGATAAGCTACACGCGGGTTGCCCACGCGTGCCTGAACATTAAACTCTCTCAGGAGGCGATCAACCAGAATTTCAAGATGTAATTCGCCCATGCCAGAGATTAGTGTTTGCCCGGTATCTGGGTCAACCCGGACCCGGAATGTGGGATCTTCTTCCGAAAGTTTGTGCAACGCTTCCGACATCTTGTCCTGATCTGCCATAGTTTTCGGTTCAATCGCCACAGAAATAACGGGCTCAGGGAAAGAAATCGTCTCTAGAATAATTTGGTTGGCAGCATCACAAAGTGTGTCACCAGTAAAGGAGAACTTTGGCCCTAAAATCGCCACAATATCGCCAGCCGAGGCATCATCAATATCCTCGCGGCGGTCAGCGTACATACGAATCAAACGCCCAATGCGTTCTTTCTTCTGCTTTATAGGGTTGTATACCGAAGCGCCTTTAGTCAGTTTTCCAGAATAGACGCGGATATAAGCCAGACGACCTACATACGGATCGGTAACGATCTTGAATACCAATGCGCTAAACGGCACACTATCGTCGACGGGGCGTACAACTTCTTCCTCGGAACTGGGGTGAAAACCCTTAACTGCGGGAATATCCAGGGGCGAGGGCAAAAAGTCTACTACGGCGTTCAATACCGGCTGTACACCTTTGTTACGCAACGAAGTTCCACAATATACGGGCGTCAACTGCCCAACAATCACAGCCTTGCGCAAAGCCGCTTTTAATTCATCAACCGAGATGTCCTCACCTTCCAAGTATTTCAAGGTGAGCTCGTCATCTGTTTCAGCTATTTGCTCTACCATGCGCTCGCGCATGGCTTTGACCTGCGCCTGCAAATCTATCGGAACATCGCCCTCAACCGGCTTTGTTCCCAGGCTGTCTTGCCAAACGATTGAACGCTGTGTAAACAAATCCACGGCGCCGCTATATTCAGCTTCTACCCCAATCGGCACTTGAACGGCCACGGGGTTCGCGCCCAAACGCTCGCGAATGTTTTTTATAGTATTTTCGTAGGAAGCGCCAACACGATCCATCTTGTTGACAAAACAGATACGCGGCACCCCGTAAAGGTCTGCCTGACGCCATACAGTTTCACTCTGCGGCTCTACACCCTGAACAGCATCAAAAACAACAATGCCGCCATCCAGCACGCGCAGAGAACGCTGCACTTCTGCTGTAAAGTCAATATGACCTGGGGTATCAATAATGTTGACAAGGTGATCTCGCCACTCCGCAGCAACCGCGGCAGATACAATCGTAATACCACGCTCGCGCTCCTGGTCCATCCAATCGGTGACGGTTGTGCCATCATCGACGGAACCAATGCGGTGCGTTTTGCCCGTATAATACAGGATGCGCTCAGTTGTGGTGGTTTTTCCGGCATCAATATGGGCAATAATCCCAATATTACGATACCGTTCCAAAGGATACTGGCGAGACATTAGAACCTACTCAAAAAAAACTAAACCTGGAAGTGCGAGAAGGCACGGTTGGCTTTCGCCATGCGGTGCGATTCTTCACGTCTGCGAACGGCTGAACCCGTATTATTGGCGGCATCCAAAAGCTCATCAGCGAGAAGCTCAGGGAAAGATTTTCCCGAACGCCCGCGAGCAGCAGCTAGGATCCAACGCGTAGCCAATGCAAAACGCCGTGGGGGAGGAACTTCCATCGGCACCTGATAGGTAGCGCCACCGATACGACGGGGCTTTACTTCCATAACAGGTGAAGCATTCTCAATGGCTTTATCAAATAATTCTAGCCCATCCTGACCGGCGCGCTCTTGCATAATATCCAGAGCTTGATACACCACCCGTGTAGCCAGACTTTTCTTTCCATCTTTCATGACGCGATTAATAAAAGATTGCACCTTTATACTGTTGTGGCGCACATCTGGATGAATTTCGCGTTTGGGAGCTCTATTTCGTCGCATTCAACTTCTCCGTTTTTACTTTAGCCTTGGCAAATAAGCTACTTGCATTAAGAATCGCCGGGGAAATCCGGCGATTTCTCAATCAATTCATATTATCGCTTCTTGGTACCGTATTTTGAACGGCTCTGCTTGCGATCGTCAACCCCGGTGGAGTCAAGTGTGCCGCGCACAATATGGTAACGCACACCAGGTAAATCTTTTACACGGCCTCCACGAACCAGAACGATGGAGTGCTCTTGCAAGTTGTGCCCCTCACCCGGAATATAAGCGGTTACCTCAAGCATATTTGTGAGGCGCACACGCGCAATTTTCCGCAGCGCGGAGTTCGGTTTTTTCGGAGTCATGGTACGCACATTCGTACATACACCGCGTTTCTGAGGAGCGCCCTTCGGCTGGCGAACACGGCGCTGATCATACGAATTAAACGTATATTGAAGAGCGGGGGCTTTACTCTTTACCTGCTTTGATTTTCGTCCATTACGAACCAATTGATTAATTGTGGGCACGTTTGCCTCCAGACAAAACTCTTTCGAACAATTTCTTCTAATTCAGCAACGGAGGCCATCGCTTGTGCAATGATGGCCTCGCGTCGAATACTTTTTCTCTGTTAAGCGGACAGGGGTTAGTAGCCCGTCCTTCTGAATTGGACAACGACCGGTGATTTTATCACAGCGGATATTCAGCGTCAATAGTTTTCGCCCAAGCCTAGTAAACCTGTGCTTAATTTGGGGCGTTTTTTCTGCGTATCTTCTTTGCCAAAGCGCACGACCTTGCCTTCATCGGTGATGGCTTCGACAGCCAGGCCAAGACTCTGAAGTTCTTTGACCAAAACCTGGAAGGATGCGGGAATGCTGGGGTCTTCCATTGGCTCACCCTTCACAATGGATTCGTAGGCTTTCACGCGACCAACCACATCGTCTGATTTGACAGTAAGCATCTCTTGAAGTGTGTAAGCGGCACCATAGGCTTCCAGTGCCCACACTTCCATCTCCCCAAAACGCTGCCCCCCGAATTGCGCCTTACCGCCCAGCGGCTGCTGGGATACCAGGCTGTACGGTCCGGTAGAACGAGCATGAACTTTATCTTCCACCAGGTGGTGTAATTTCAGAATAGACATGATACCAACCGTAACAGGGCGGTCAAAGGGCTGGCCGGTTTTCCCATCACGCAACACCTGCTTCCCAACAATAGGCGAGGGAAGATTGCTCTTAAGCATTTGTTCGCCTACCAACGGGCGCAAATCTTCATTATTAATATTTGTAGCATCTACGCCGCGATCCATAAGCCACAGACGCAAACAAGCAATAACAGCTCGCTCATCCTGGTCGTCGCGGTCGACAATGGCAACTTCCTGATTCTCGAAGGATAGAATTCCATCGGGATTAAAGCCGTTTTCACGCAGCCACTCGCGGACGACCGAACGCCGCGCGTAAGTTTCGTCAGAGATCAGGCGGTAGACATCATAATCTAATTCACCCAACCACATTTCCATATAAAGGCGGCGAACGTGGCTGTCATCATCAATGCCAATGGGGTCGTACCCTTGTTCGTCGATCCAAGCCCAGGCGCGCTCAGCAACCTCTTTCCAGGCACGATCAACCATCCACGCACGCGCCAACTCGGCTTCGATTTCGTACTCACGGGCACCGTCAAACACCGGTGTTAGGGCGCGGAAGCCTAAACGGCGCGCTGCCCATCCCAGATGAACTTCTAAAACTTGCCCCAGGTTCATGCGCCCCGGAACACCAGTAGGATTGAGAATAATATCAACCGGAGTACCATCTTCGAGGAAAGGCATATCCGCTTGAGGCACGATCACTGAAACCACCCCTTTATTACCATGCCGCCCAGCCAATTTATCGCCCGAAGCCAGTTTGCGTTGTTGCGCCACCGAAACACGCACCATTGTTTCTACACCCGAAGAAAGCTCAACGCCGTCATCGCGCGAGAAGACCTTTACATCCACAATTTTTCCGCGAGCGCCATGCGGCATCCGCAGCGAAGTGTCTTTCACATCGCGTGATTTTTCGCCAAAGATCGCCCGCAGCAAACGCTCTTCCGGGGTGAGTTCTTTCTCGCCTTTGGGAGAAATCTTGCCAACGAGGATATCGTTAGGGCCTACCTCAGCGCCAATGCGCACAATACCTTCTTCATCCAGGTCTTTGATGGCGGTTTCGCCAACATTAGGAATATCGCGGGTAATCTCTTCAGGGCCCAGACGGGTATCACGCGCCTCAACTTCATATTTTTCAACATGTACGGAAGTGAAGCGATCTTCCTGAACGAGGCGCTCCGAGATGACGATGGCATCCTCGTAGTTTGCACCCTCCCAGGAGAGGAAAGCGACCAGCGCATTCTGACCCAACGCCAGATTCCCATCTACAGTAGATGACGAATCGGCAATTACATCACCCTTTTTAACGATTTGGCCTTTGGTCACTGCCGGACGCTGATCGACACAGGTGCTCTGGTTAGAACGCTGATATTTTCGCATACTGTAGACATGTTCGCCATCTTTGTAGCGAACAACAACACGCCCACCGGTCACCGAAACAATTTCGCCATCTTCCTGGGCAACAACAACCTGCCCGGAATCAATCGCGGCGAAGTATTCCATGCCCGTCGAGACACGCGGCACTTGCGGACGCAGCAGAGGCACAGCCTGAGCCATCATGTTTGAACCCATCAGGGCGCGGTTGGCATCATCATGCTCCAGGAAGGGGATCAGCGCAGCGCTGATGCCCACAATTTGATGTGGAGCAACATCCATATAATCAATATTATCGGCGGGCGAAAAGATGAACGTAGTGCGGTGCCGTGAAGATGCACGCCCGCGCACAAATTCACTATATTCATTGAGCGGTGAATTCGCTTGCGCAATGACAAATTTATCTTCCGTATCTGCCGAAAGATAACTGTAGTCATCGGTTACAAAGGGAACAATCAGCACTTCTTTGATCTTTAACTTGGTAATTTTCTTTGCTAGGTCTTCT
>Ga0257125_1001535_pt1 | contig 23074 bp, 14 predicted proteins | sample SI106_200metaG_FD_190183 | JGI IMG/M metagenome (GOLD analysis project Ga0257125, IMG submission 190183) | Marine microbial communities from Saanich Inlet, British Columbia, Canada - SI106_200 | ecosystem: Environmental > Aquatic > Marine > Inlet | place: Canada: British Columbia | collected... | reverse complement strand
TATTGATAACCCAGCGAATCGAGTCATTATTGATAGAAGACAAGCGTATAATTTACTTATTACACCTGTTACACCAATATTACCTCTCCATTTTGGTGTAAATAATGATCAAGACATAATTAAACCAGCACATCAACTAGTGAACACAGACAATGTGGGAGCAGGACTTGGTTTAGTTGAAATATACGATGAGCATAAACTAGAGAAATTGTACAATATGCTAGTTCCAAAATATAATAACGTTTTTGGTGGCGCACGGATTATTAATGAAGATTATATCAAATATTTACTAGATTCAGATATACGCACATTTGATCCAAATACGCAACCAGTTCCACAAGTTATGTTTTTCTCAGTGATACATTCGTTTGCTGAATATATTAATTTGGATATTCATAATCGAATCAATACAATAATTAACGATATCATACAATGTATTGATAATATTAAAAATAATGTGTATAATGATATTAATAACCCTGGTAATCCTAATAATTCGATTAATTTAAGATACATTTATTATAATATATCGAAAATAGTTTCATACATTAATAGGTATTATGTCCGGTTTATATATATTTGCCTTAAGGAAGTAGATAGAATATTAAATGTTGAATTACCTAAATTAAATAAGTTTATTGATATAAATATTAGCAGTGTCCATAAGGATATTGCTATGTTTGGATATGATCAAATAGTTTTAATATTCAATAAATATTTAGATCGATCTGAATCAAGTATTATAAATACTATGATATCATCAGTTGATGAATTTACCGATACTTTAAATAAATTAGTAGATGATATAAATCAAATAAGTGGTAACCGATATCTAAATTATATACTAAATATCACTCCAAATATCAATCCAAATATTGTTAACATTCCAAAAATATATGACAACATATATCCACTAATAACAAAAATTAGTGATGTTTACTATTTCTGGATTGACTACAAAAGTGTTAATTTAACTGATATCAACAAATTTTATCTTAAACTTATACCATCAATCAATAAAAATGATGAACAAATTACATATTATGAAGGAGGTGTTGTTAATAATGCTCATCCAGAAAATATACCATATATTCCATTACGTAGAAATAATATAGATAATCATACATGTTATAATCAAAATATTCCAGTACCAATTAATCCAGGATTGACAATTCCAAACGTTCCAGGACCAGGTGTAGTTATACAACCGGTTAATGGTAAACTTTACCCAATTAATAATATAGCCCAACAATATTTAGATGATATAATTGTTAACCCTCCACAACCACCAAATATTGGATTAATAGGTTATAATGTAGGTTGTTATTCTCTTAATAAACAAAATCATCCAATTAGAAATATATACACAATAATTAATGAATATTTAGGAATAATTAAATATCATATCATAACTTTAATCCTAGGAAATATCAACGCAATTATCATACAGAATATTAAAGCTCATGTCGTTAATGGTGTAGCTTGCGATTTAAGTAACAATGTTCATTTAAAAGACTATTTAACAACACAACCAAATGATAATCATAAAACAATTATAAAAATATTAATGGAACTAAATTCAGCACATGGACAAATGGACGAAAGTATTTTACTAAAATTAATGTTAAGTCTAATTACAATATCAATTGATAATGTAATGATAATAAATGGTCAATCTATATTAACGAAGACCGTAAATACAATTATAAGAACAAAATTAAAAGACAATTATCAAGATGTTGGAATAGTTGATGTTATGGGAAATCAAATACAATTTGATGAAGTGTTTAATAATATCGCAAGTAATTATGAATTTGAGCTTAATTTGAATAAAATATTTGATACAACTGATCGTAGAATTATTCAAAATATACCAATAGGCAGATTTAAATATTTACGGGAAGATAATATAAGCATAATTGATGTTCATAATGAAAATAAATTTATGATATATGATATTGATTATAATATAACAGACTCAAAACTTGTTAAAACTTGTTATTTCAATAACTTAGAACTTATTCAATATTTACTACAACATACAAATGATTTATATCATTCTGATATTAATAATGAAAATCCTTTAGTTAAATCAATAAATACTCGTTGTACAGATATTATTGATGTTATTCTACAGTATTATCCATTATCAAGAATTATAGAAAATGAAAAAAATTCTCCAATCGGTCATTTAATTGATTTATATGATGAACATCTGAAATATGTAACATATAATAGTAATCAAATGTTTAGCAAATACATCGAAAATTTAACATCACCGTTTACCAGTATAATTAAAAGCAAAATTACTAAAGAAGAGATTTATAAAAATAACATGTTTAAATATTATGACAATATTTATCCATTATTTATGATCATATATAATCTAATGTTATTCTATCATTCTAGAAATGATGCTAATATTTCAACTAACGATTTTAATAATTTAACAGATTTATTTATTAAAGATAATATTATTACTATTGATAAAAAATCTTATCAACGGCTTGTTCCAATATTCGATATTGATGATAATACGTTAACATCTATTTTAGAAAAAGGGATAGATACTCATGTTATATTCAAAGAACAGTCTACTATAAACGATGAAATATCAAGATTTGAAGTTGAACTAGATCAAAAACAAATAGAATTACAAAAAACTAATGATATTATTCAAATGTTAGATCCAGCCGATCAAATCGATGTAAGATATCATCAAACATTACAACAAAAAATAAATAATATTAATGTTGAAATTGCAAGATTGAATACTGATATAGCAGTAAAAAGAGCAGAATTAATAATTATTAACCGAAATATGCAAACTAAAGTGCAAAATGATTTAGGACTTATTAGAGTTAATATTCAAAACTTTAGACTACCGCCAATGCCATTACCTCAAAATGTTCCAGAATGTGTAATTAGAAGATTTGAACAAACATCAATTGAATATCATACATGTATTAGTAGAATATTTAGCGATAATAAGTTTTGTTATAATGAAATAATCAAAAGCTATATACAAGATAGTAATAGATTATCAAATTTAGAAAACATACATTTATTAATGGTAATGCAACAAGAAAAATTATTGGAAAAATTAAAACGAATAATAAATGAAATAAGAATTAATTCTATTACAGTTTTAACAATTGAATTAAAAAATAAACTAACAGAATTATTAAATGAATATCAAATTATAGAAAAATATTATGAAGTATTTAAAAATATTATTACATCAAAAGATGATAAATTATATTATTTCAATAAAGACGATAATCCATATTTGAACGAGATATTAGAAATTGTTATTCATGTAATTGATAATACAATTGGAGAATTTTTCCTAAACGTTATCAGAAAATTATTATATACATATTTCTATACAAATTCACAAACAAATACCGATACCAAACTAAGAAGAACTATTAAAGGTATATTACAAACATCAAATATTAATTCCATTATGTCAATCGAAAGATTTTTAACAAGTAATGAATTATCAAGATTGTTTGTTAAATCAGTATTCAATATTCAAGACGATAGAAATGATGATATTAGTAATTATACAAATCCTGATAAATTTGTAGAAATATTAATTGGATTATTAAGAGATAATGTATATCATCCATTCAAAGAAACTGATATCATAATTAAGTATCTCAAACAAGATATATATCCGTTTATGAAATTTATTTATTTAAATATTTTACAATTTATGACACAATTCACAAAGAAATACGATAGTTATATAATGAATGATTATCAATATATTAAAACAACTATCAGTTTTATCAACAAAATGCTAAATTAAATGTAATATTAAATATGTAATTTGTATATTTAATATTTTAATAATAATTATTTGGATCCAATACGTGTGTTTATTCTAGTTTTCTCTGGTTTATTAATTATCTCTATAACTTCTATTGTCATTGAATGGTTTAAATTATTAAAATCAAATAATATTCCATCTGGTGAATAAAAACTAAAACGTAAACTAGATAATGTAGGAACTATTTCACTAAATTCATCTTCCAATATTATATATGAATTAAAAATAATATTTCCAGGTGATCCTGTTAATAATATTTTTGCAAATATATTTGACACTGTTCCTGTATTTAAACTACTCTTAATATATGGGCATGTTAATAATATATAATTTTCACCACAGAAATTCAAAATATTATTTGTAACTGACACAGTCGTCGTTCCTGTTGAATCTTGTAAATAATCTATTTCATATTCAGTTGTGTTTGAAATTGTTGAATTAAATGGTGTAATACTTGTTTCTATTCCTGGATTCCTAAATCCTAATACCAATCCAGGAGTATCTGTATAATTAAATAACATCCGAAATTTCAATGGTGATAATATAGTTACTAATTTACCACCAAGAGTCTGTTCTGTATCATCATTTAGATTATACATCGGTAATTGTATTATATAATTATTTTCATCTATTACCTCAGTTATTGTATGCTCTTGATTTAAAATAGATTCAGGAATACCATCTGTCATTATTGCGTTTGATATAATAATTAAATCACCAACTTCTAAATAATGATTTTTATGATTTATTTTTATTGTGTCAAAATGATCATCTGTTCCTTTTTGTTGTAATTCTAAACATTCTTCTATTATAACTTCTTTATACATCTTAAAAGTAGTAATATCAGTATCTGAATCAATAGTTATCGTCGCTTTATGTAAATCATTATATGTTATATATTTATTTGTATCATCATTAGTTGCGTTATCGATATCGATATTACTTCTTTCTGTTTCTTCTATTTTTGTTTGAATTTCAGTTGCTAATGATGATGGCGTATAATTTCCAGGTGTAATATCAATACTATATATTGTATCACCATCTTCTAGATTTTGCCAATATAAAGTATTATTTTTTTTATTAGTTGGCGCGTTTTTTATTAATCTTTCAGTATTTGGTATTTCAGTGCTTAATAATTTAAGTCCTTTTACATTATAAAATGTTTGACCTAATTCTATCTCATAATCATTTGGAGATGGATGTCCTTGTAAAGATTCTTCTATTTTTCTAACAGTAACATTTCGACCACCAGCAGAAGTTATTGTTTTAACTGCTTTCGTTTTTAATTCGATTGTATAATTATCTGTATCTGTAATGTCATATATTGTATGATATCCAATATACTGAGTTATTCCTAAAGGGTATCCAGCATTTAAATAATATAACGGTATACCACATAAATTCATATACTTTACTGTGACTATATTACTAGTGCTTTGATAATCTTGATTTGGTGTTAATTCTAGTAAAATATAATAATAATTACTATCTATATTATCGTATTCATTTGCTTGTAAGTAAACTATATGTTTTTTATTAATTATATTTACTGGAATGTTATTGATATATGAATCATTATTTGTATTGCCAACTACACCTGATATCTCTATTTCTATATCATTATATTTATTATAATCTATATCAAACCCATGATTTGGATGTAATATTTTTACGTATGGGCTATTAGCTGTCATCACTATTGGATTTCTTAATTGAACATAATTAGATACAACATTCTGTAATGTTATTTTATCTTCTTCTGATAATCCATGATCTGGATGGTAAACACTTAATATATTTGAATCTTTGGTTAATGATAATGGATTTGTTCCTAATACAAGTATATTACTTGAAAATTTATTAATTGGATTAATATTTCTATAAGTGCTATCGATGTTTATTCTTGTTAGTCTTTCAATTGTTTTCTGTGTCTTTGATTGTTCACTTTTTTGATTAGCGTTTTTATGTAAAAATGTACTATCATTCGTTGAACTATTTATATTCTTATGTTTCATTATTTCATTATCACCTGATATTGGATAAGTTAACTCTATATTGCTATCAACTGATTTAGTCTGCCCACCTATAGTAGAGTTTGTCCGTGAGTTTGCTATTTCTTCTAGAATATCATCAACATCATCTTCGTCTAATAACGCATGTTTAGTGTATTGATTTGTAAGAATTGGTTCATATGTAGATGTATCTAAACTATGCGAATAGGGTCGATTTCCTATTTGAGGATTTATAAATTTAGTTGTATATAACAATTCGTTTTTGTTCATGTTTATTTAATTTATAGTGATAATTATTTTAAGTGTTTTATATTTTTTAAGTATAGAATCAATTATTTTATCTTTCAATATTATATATAATACTTAATGAATAAAAAAAGATTATCCAAAAATAATGTTGCTGAGGAAACTACTGAAGAAGATGAAGATATTGTTATTGAAAGAGGACTAGGAAGATTACATTCAAAAACTGTATTTGGTGAACGTAAACTTAAAGCTCCTTATAATAAAACATCTCTAAAAGGTGGTAAGAAAAGATCTAGAAAATCTAAAAAACTATCTAAGAAATCGTCTAAGAAATCATCTAAAAAATCATCTAAAAAAAGATCTAGAAAATCATCTAAGAAATCATCTAAAAGAATAACTAATTCTATCGGTGGTGGAAAACGTAGAAAAATATCCAAGAAATCATCTAAGAAATCATCTAAAAAAATATCTAAGAAATCATCTAAGAAGACATCTAAGAAATCATCTAAGAAGACATCTAAGAAATCATCCAAGAAAAGATCAAGAAAGGGATCTAAGAAAATGAGTGGTGGAAAACGTAGAAGACGTCATTTAAAAATAGGACCAAAAGATGGTTCAGGACCAAACCCAAATTGCCCAAAAAAGAAATCATCAAAGAAATCATCAAAAAAGTCATCTAAGAAATCATCAAAAAAGTCATCTAAGAAATCATCTAGAAAGTAAAAAGCATATTTAAAAATTAATATTTTGTTGCTTATGATAATTCAAAATAATTTGTTATTATTTTGAATTAACGAAAAATAATAACAAATTATTTTGGATTAACGAAAAATTGAAAAACAAACAAATAAAAAACATAAAGGAATGAATACTAATATAACCATAATAAACTTATGCCAAAAAAAACAGTTGAGCAGAAATACCAAAAAAAGACACAAATTGAACATATTTTAACACGTCCAGATACATATATTGGAGATATTATATCACAAGATGAAACAATGTGGATATATGATCATGACCCTAGTAAAATAATTAAAAAAGAAATTAATTATGTCCCAGGATTATATAAAATTATAGATGAAATACTTGTTAATGCTAGTGATCAAACTGTTGAAGACGAAACGTGTGATACAATTAGAATAGATATTGATAAAGATCTTGGACAAATTTCAGTATGGAATAATGGTGTTGGGATTCCAGTTGTTATTCATGAAGTACATAAACAACTAATTCCAGAATTAATATTTGGTGAATTATTAACATCATCTAATTATGATGATAAAGATAAAAGAGTAACTGGAGGTAGAAATGGATATGGTGCGAAATTAACTAATATTTTTTCTGTTAAGTTTGAAGTAGAAACAGCATGTAACCATACTAATAATGATGGTAAAGTTATTAAAAAGTATTTTTATCAGGTATTTGAAAATAATTTGTCAAGAAGATCAAAACCAGTTGTTACTGATCTAACTGGACAAAATCCAAAGACATATACGAAAATATCATTCATACCAGATTTTAAAAAATTTGGAGTTGATGGATTAACTGATGACTTTGTATCATTAATCGTTAAGAGAGCGTATGATATTGCTGCATGTACCTATAATAAAGTAAAAGTGTATGTAAACAATACAAAACTTGAGATTAATAATTTTAAGAAATATATTGGGATGTATTATGATGATGAAAATATGATATATGAAGAACCAAATGATAGATGGAAAATTGGACTATTATATATACCAGATAATGGATATGAACAAATATCTTATGTTAATGGTATTAATACATATAATGGTGGGACACATGTTAATTATGTTGTTGATAATATAGTGAAACAGTTAGATGCTACAATTAAAAAAAAAGAAAAAAATATTAAGATTAAACCATCACAGATTAAAGATAATATTGTAATATTTATAGATGCTACAATTGAAAATCCAGCATTTGCTAGTCAAATTAAAGAAGAATTAAAAACGAAAGCATCTAGTTTTGGAACAACTTGTGAATTAAGTGATAAATTTATTGACAAATTAGTAAAAAGTGGTATTGTTGAACAAGTCATATCATTAGCAAAATTCAAGCAAGAGTCTGGTCTAAAAAAAACAGATGGAAAGAAAACAAAAAAAGTTAGAGATATCCCCAAATTAGAAGATGCCAATGAAGCTGGGACAAGAAATAGTTATAAATGTAAATTAATTTTGACAGAAGGAGATTCAGCAAAAACACTTATTATGGGAGCTAGAGCAGTTATAGGAAATGATTTTTATGGTGTATTTCCACTTAGAGGTAAATTATTAAATGTTAGAGAAGCAACGGCAAAACAGTTATTAGAAAACGAAGAAATTAAAAATATTAAAAAAATTTTAGGATTACAACAAGGAAAACAATATACAAATGTAAAACAGTTAAGATATGGAGGAATTATTATTTTAACAGATGCTGATGTTGATGGATATCATATTAGAGGTCTAATAATAAATTTTATTCATTATTTCTGGCCAACATTAATGATGACAAATGAATTTATTTACACGTTATCAACTCCAATTGTTGCTGTAACAAAAGGTAAACGTAAGAAGGCATTTTATAATCTTACTGAATATCAAAATTGGAAGAAAAAAAATGGCTCAAAAGGATGGACAATTAAATATTATAAAGGACTTGGAACAAGCACTAGAGAAGATGGAAAGGAATATTTTGCTGATATGGATAATAAATTAACTAGATATATTTGGGATAGAAAGGAACAAGTTAAAAATGAAGATATTAATAATCATGATGACGAACATAAGGATGAAGAAAATGATGATGATATATTTGTAGATATTAATAAAGAAGATATTGAAAATGCTGAAGATGCCGATGAAGATAATGAAGATGATGAATTAAATGGAACTGAAAAATCAAATAACTCATTGTCTTCTAAAGCATCTGGATCATCTAAAAAGTCAGTAAAACGTAAGAATTACGCAGGAAAAATGATAGAATATGACGAAAATGATACTTGTTCAAATTCGATTACATTAGCATTTGAAAAAAAAAGAGCAGATGATAGAAAATTATGGGTTTCTAATTATGATAAAAATTTAATATTAGATCATGAACAAAATATAAATGTATCCGATATGGTTAATAAAGAATTAATACATTTTTCAGTATATGATAATATTCGTTCCATACCATCAGTAATTGATGGTTTAAAACCAGGACAACGAAAGATATTGTTCAGTTGTCTTAAAAGAAAATTATATGCGGAAATTAAAGTATCTCAATTAAGTGGATATGTAGCAGAACACTCTGCTTATCATCATGGAGAACAAAGTTTAGCAGAAACAATTATTGGAATGGCTCAGGATTTCGTAGGATCAAATAATATTAATCTACTATTTCCAGCAGGACAATTTGGATCGCGACTCATGGGTGGAAAAGATTATGCCAGTCCAAGATATATATTCACATACCTAAGTAAATTGACATCATATCTTTTTAGAGAAGAAGATAATCCAATTTTAACATATTTGGATGACGATGGAGTTTCTATAGAACCAAATTATTATGTCCCAATTATCCCTATGTTATTAGTAAATGGAACAAAAGGAATAGGAACTGGATATAGCACTGATATACCATGTTATAATCCATTAGATATAATATCAAACTTATATTTATTGATGGAAGGAGCAGAAATGAATGATATGACACCATGGTATAAAAATTTCACTGGAACAATTGATAAAGTAACAAACCGTGAATTCACAATAAAAGGAGTATATAATCCATTAGATGATGATACTATGGAAATTACAGAGTTACCAGTTGGAACATGGACTACTCCATATAAAACATTTTTAGAGTCATTTGAAGTAGAAAATAGTTCAGGAAAAACTGGAATATTGCTAGATATAAAAGATCATAATGATGATGAACATATTAATTTCATGATTCAGTTTGTTAAAAATAAATTATTAAGATTTATAACAAATGATACAATAGATTCTAAGCTCAAGTTAGTTAAAAAATTAGGTATAACAAATTTTCATGCATTTGATAAAAATGAAAAAATGAAGAAATATGATTCACCACTAGAAATAATAAAAGAATTTTATCAGGCTAGATTACAGACATATGTAATCAGAAAGAAATACCAATTAAAAAAATTATTAAACGATCTAGAATTATTAAGATACAAAGCTAAATTTGTTAATTATGTAATAACAAAAAAAATACGTATTAATAATAAACCTAAAAATGAAGTTATCGAAAAAATAGAAGAATATGAATTCCCAAAATTATCAACAGATGTAGATGATTTAAATAAATCATATAATTATTTAACTGACATGAAATGGACAGTGTTGACAAAAGAAGAAATTGAACAATTAGAAAATAAAAGAGATATAAAGCAAGATGAATATAATGCGTTATTAAATAAAACAGAATTAGACATTTGGAAGGATGAATTAGCTGAATTCAAGGAAGCATATATTGAATGGTATGAAGAAGATCATGAAAGATTCATATCTGGAATAAACCAAGATAAAAAGAAAATAAAAAAAGTTAAGGAAGCTAAAAAGAAAAAGAAACCTAAGTCAAAAACAACTAAACCAAAGAAAGTAAAAGAAACATAATTAATTCATACTATTATCTGTTTCCTATTTTTTAATTTATTACTATAAAAATTACAAAGAAATCTAACAAAGCTAAAGCTAGTCAAAAAAACTATGTTTTTTATTGAAGGATTTCAAGTCTAAAAACTTTTTAAAGTTTTATTGAAAATAACTATGTTTCATATTCATACATAAGTTAATTTTAATGTCATTGTATATCCAAATAATTGATGATTTTCATAATTTTTTTTTGTAATTTTAAATGAATTATCTTTATAACATTTGATAGCAATTGAGTTATCACAACGAACATGTAAATATAATTTTATTAATTTCATCTTTATAGATGTTGTTATTATTTTATGTATAAGTTTAGAACAATATCCGTATCCTCTATATTTTTTAAATATTTTGACCTTTGAAATAAATCCAATATTTTTATTATTATCAATTTCTAAAACACCAGAACCAACTATGTGTTGTTGTCGTGTAAGAGTAATTTTTTTATTTATAATAGGTTTTATTTCATTTGGTGAAACATATATATAATTCTTGTTGTTCATCAATATATAATATATCATTATAATATATTAATGAATAAATATGAGATAACATATGAAGTTCCTTTAATAGGAGGATCAAATAAGAAAATATTTGATTTATCTAAAAATTATAAATTTACGGATGATGTTCAATCGAATCTTGATAAAATATATAATATGTTTGGAAAGAAATTTAACATAAAGTATAAAAAAATTATATTACCAGTTATATTGATTAAGGATGATACAACCGATGCTTTAAAAAAATATAATATAACATTTTACACATTACTATATGATCAATTTGAAAAAACAGATTATTTATTTCCATTTAGGATATTTTTTATTGATCCAATAAAATATACAAATAAGAATGAATCATTTATTACAGATATTCATAGAGCTAGTAATATAACAGGATCTGAAATTGTTCAGATTGAGGAAGCCAGTAAAAATTCTCTAGCAACTGAGTATGAGATTGCATTTAGAACATTGTCAAATAATGACTATATTAGGGTTGTCTTCTCTCGTGCAACAGACATATTGGATACTGTTGATCCATTTTTGAGAAGGGTTGGGGTGTTGGAAGACCATATAGCAATTACTAACAGGGAAATGGCACAGAACCTTCATAAAGATTTCCCAAATGGAATTATTAACATCAATATCCCTTGATTTCTCTATTTTTATCAACTTTTATATATTTACCATATAAAAAAATTGAAAAAAAAAGTCATTGAAAGGTTCATTAGTATTTCAACTATTGCTACTAGGAGCAATCTTAGTGGCACTGGTATTCTTATTACGGGTTGGAATATCTTTTAGGTTAACATCTAAATTTAATCATATGATTGGTTTTAATGTTAGTCAAAAAACCTAATTATTAAAAAAAAATAAAAAAAAATAAAAAAAAATAAACCCAGAATCTTCATCAACAAAGAGAGCCTCACCGTGGCGATGTAGTCCAGTAGTTATAAGTGTAACTAATTACTGGGCACATGTCCTAGTAGTTAGTTACCTTTGTAATGAAGCTAATTCTCTTAAACAAATACAACTAAATTTTTAGATGTATTTGTTTGTATATTAAATTACTTTATATAAATCTACTAATTATAGCATCATGAATATTTTCTTTTCGTATAAATCTAAATTCATTTATAATATTTTCATGTTCCACTCTAAATTCTGCAAAAAGAGGATCGCTGAAAAATGAATATAAACAATTAACAAAATTATCATAATTATTTGGATTTCCATAATTTATATCATTATCTGTCGTTGTGTAACGATAACTATTAGTTGGATTTCTAAATCCAACATCATATCTTACATGTTCATTATTTATTAAATGATACATACTTTGTATCGGTGTTACTATATATGATTTATTTAAACAACTATCCTTGATCATATTATTAAACCAACTTCCTCTAAGTATAGTACATATTCCAAAATCTATTATTGTAGCATATGAATTTATATGTGGAACATAAAATGTTTCTTCTATATTATCTGGATTTAATATAATATATTTATCATATTCACCTGTTATATCTGGTATTCCATTAATCATAATATTATGATCATCTAAGTCTATATGAATTAATCCAAAATAATACAATAATGAGTAAGATGCAACTAACAACTGAAAATTAAATACATTGTTGACAGTTGTATGATAATCTACATGTAGATCAGATATTACAGATGTAATATCCATTGTTGAATATCTTTGTAATACTTGCATATATGCTAATACGGAATTTCTATTTACTGTTTGTCGGCTAGTTATTAAATCTTCTCTAATATTATCATCTTGTGGAAATATTTTCTGGAACCCATATTTACTTTTTAATTCGATATCTGTCGTAAATATTGCTTTATTTGTTATCAGAGAATTACAAATATTAGAATCGACAATAAAATTACATAATTTACAAGTTATAATTTCACTAAATTCACGATTCATGGGATTAACATATTTAGGATATGATATATCATTAAAATCGTCTGTTGATCTATACCATACATCATTTTGTTCTGTCGTTAAAGTTTCATAATTATATATTATATTAGAATCATATATATATGACATTTTAACAATAATTGGGATGTGTTTGTAAAATGAACTATATACAGTTCCATTATTACCAGATGCTATATTTTTCAATATGATGTCTTTCCCATTTATAATTATATTACATTTTTCAATATATTGTCTATCCCTTCGTATACCTCCATATAAAGAGTCAGTTCTATTGATATCTCTATAACCACCATATATAGGTGTTGGAGCTCCTCTAGTTCCTCTTCCTCTAGTTCCTCTTCCTCTAGTTCCTCTAGCTCCCCGAGTAATGGTTGTTATTCTAGACGTAGTATCAGATTTAGTATATAATACTTTAGTAAAATTATCCTTGAAAGGAATTGTATCAATATTATAATTTAATAAAATTAAATCATTACCAATACTTATGCTATCATATATTCTTTTAGATGCCTGATTTAATTGAAATGTATCAAGGAAATATATCTTAATATTTTTACTTCTTAAAAATTCTAGTAATCTAGTAAATCTCGCAATTTGATTTTGATTTGCTATTAATGGAATCTTAAATGAGAATGGAAAACTATTAAAATTGTTCTCTTCAGTATATGTTATATTCAAATCTCCATATTTGCGGATATTTTTAATTATTGTACTAGGAATAGGTCTACCTCTTCTATATGGAACATCAGTAGTAACTGGAATTCTATGTAATGCATTGTTCTGTAATGCAGGATAAATTGATATAGTAATATTATTAATAGACGAATTATTAAAAAATGTAGAAAACTCATCGAAATCGGGATCAGTAATAAATAATCCATGAGGAATTACATGTTGATTAAGTAAGTTGATATATTTATTTGAAAATCTTATTTGTGTTACTATTGGATAATGATTGCTAATATCTGATTTAATAATAGTATAAATACTTGTAAATCCATTTTTATGTAAAATTCTTCTCATGTAATTTGATATAAATATATGATCTATATTTTTATTTTGGTTTATCACAGTTGTTTTCGTTTCTTTGTCGATATCAAAATCACATACATCTTTACACATTGTCGTTAGCCCTAATTTAAAAAGTTCATTAGTTGAATGATTAAAATCACCTCCTATTATGAAAAATTGATTTGTTGAATATTTTAATAAAATATTATTTATTTCTGTTAATTGTGTTTTTATTGTATTTCTATTTGGATGGTTAATATTGTAACTATTTACAAGTGAATCATCAGATTCTAGTTGTGTATTAAATACATTTAATTCAATTCCTTTATATCTACAAACAGCATGTTGAACACACCGATTTCCTATTAATCCATAATTAATCTTAGATGTAACTTGAATAACATCTCTCTTAAAAAACATACAATTTGCTAATATATAATAATTATCAATAAATGGTAAAACATTATGGGTAGTATTCGTTATTTGGTAATCATTGTAATTTTTACTTATCATATAATCAATTAATGATCGAAATGAACATGATAATAATGAAGCTTGATCTGTTGGATATACATCATACATTGGAACAACTTCTTGTAATAAAATAATATGAATATTGTTATTTCTTAATAATAAGTTATCTAAGAAATGCTTAAAGAAATCTAAAGATCTTCTAACTGGTACTGCTCCATCATGCCCACATATTTTCACAAAATTATGAACATTCAATGATAATACATTCAGAAAATCATCATTAACATATATATCAGGTTCATTTGTTTGACAGAAAGTTGTCAAACTAGCAGGAGGACTTTCATATTCTTCAGTAAATGCTTTTTTAGAACTAAATGGTGGAATATCGTCAATAACAATATTATTAAACCAAGTTCTTATTTCTTCATATGGATGAATAATATCTTCGTTATCATTAATATCAAATAATATAAATGGATATGTTGGTTCATATATCATCGAATCTGTTATTATATTAATTGGCATATTATCATCAATTTCATTTATAAATAAACCAACTGGATTTAAAGTATTAAAAGTTCTTCTATATGAATCCACAAAAGCATTAAAATCTGATGTTGCTACATTTCCTAATAATTCCAAATCAATGAATAATACTACTTGATTATGATGTTTGTAATATTTCTTGTCGACAATTTTCAAGAGAGAACCATATTTTAATAATATTTCTTTTTCGTTGGGAACTTCTGAATAACTACCAACATATACAAATGGTAAATTAATATCTGTTTTAATTCGAATAAATAATGTTTTACCTCCAAATCCTCCATGCCCTCTTCCTGTTGGAGTTTCTATATCAAACGAAGTTGATATATATGTTGGATTTATGTAAATATCACCTATTTTAGCATTTTCAAAACTTCCTATATTAGGAATATGAACGTAGTTTTCTGCTCTATATAAATATATATAATCAAATTTCATAAGTGGATTTTGATGATTCAACATATTAATAAAATGTTGATGCATTCGATCAGTTGTATTGGAAATATCATTCATTTTATTAGTAAGCATATTTTCATTTGGTGTATTTTGAAATATTCTTTTGATAACATACTCATTTAAACTAGCATATCCAAATCCACTATAACTACTTATGTTACGCGACCCATCAATGGTAGTTATTATAGCAATATAATTTCTCTCGTCAAGTTCACCATAATGATCATTTAATGAATTATTTGCAGCAAACATAGTATTAGGATAAACAAGATATAATGATGCTATATTAATATCTGGAAAATTTACTACGTAATCAGAAACTAATTGCTTATCATTATCGCTTATAACAAGATTAGAGGGTAGTAAATATGATGTGAACATATATTCATCAATATTTGGTATTCTACTAAATGTTAAAATTTGTTTAGTATTAACATGTATATTAAGATGTTCAATTATACGTGTTATTATAACGAATAACGCATCAAGTTGATCTTGTGTTATTCCAGTACAATTCACGTATGAACTTAAATATTTATTTAAAATCATATAATACATTAATATACATCTATGTAGTCTGCCGATATAATTTTCATTTGATATATCAACATTACTTAATAATAGTTCAAATTCAATAGTTAAAAAACTTACAATGTTATTCGTTTTACTAATTTGTAAATTTGTTAATTGTTCTACATCTAAATAACTAGTTATATTTATTAATTCTAAACTATATAAAAATTCAGTAGTAACTATATTAAAAATGTTCAAAACGATAAATTTGCTTTTATAATTATTTGAAACAATCATCATTCTCCCATCAATATCGTTATAATTTAACCCAGTAAAATTTGCAAATAATTGTAAGATATAATTCATATAAATTTTAAATTCATCTGTCCCTGTATTTCTTTTAAACTTAATTAAAATATCGGTGATTGATTTTGGTCCATTACACGCAATATCAATATCTTTAGGATATAATAAATTTGTGTAAAAGTTTTTATCAATATTTTCTGTTGAGTTATTAATCATTGTATATAATAATTGGATGTATTTGACATCCAACATATTTAACCAAAAGTATGATCCATGTGTTTCATATTTAATACTAGCACGCTCATGTTCTAGTGTTTTAGATATTATTTTATTAGAATAAAATTTTATTTTGTTAAATAAATCATATTTTTTCTCCATTACTATTATATGTTATAATAGTAATGGAGAAAAAATATGATTTATTTAACAAAATAAAAGGTGGCACAACTATGGTAAAATCAATTGATAATATAGTTAATGACAATATATTAGATAATTCTACAAAAAAAATTGAAAATATTAAAGAAAGTAAATCTCAATCTATTAACGAAACTACATATTCTAGCAATAATAAAGATTCAATGTATGATAATCAGGAAGAACTAATGTATGATAAAGAGAAAATGTATAATAAAGATACGGTTTATGCTGATGCTGATTATTTATCTGTATTAATCGACATTGATACATCAAATAATAAAATAACATCAGCAACTCCAGTTATTAAAAAAAGAATTGATGAAATACTATCGAAAATAGAAAGTTTTAGTACATTGCAAAAAATATTGGAGGATAGATTTACGATTAATCATATTAAAACACTTAATGGTTTTAATACAAATGAAGTATTTACTTATATTTTTGCGCATGATAATTATTTAGATACAGATACTATGATGTTTGATAGTTCACTAGTAAATGATGAATTGTTTAATAAATATTTATTAGTTATTATGATAATTGAAAGGTATCATCCATTTATAATAGACCAACTTGAATAATCAACGATTTGTAATATTTAATACGAATTATTTTATCTATCAAATATGTAATAATATTCTCAATATTATATATATAATGTATAATATTTCGATACTTGTAATTATTCTACTAATTATTCACTTGATATATAGGAAACAAAAACAAATAAAAGAAGGGTATTTTGGAACTTTTCAGTTTCATCCATATCTTAATTATATTGGTATAATATATTCCTCAACTCTTCCTCAAAAAGTATTTGCTCTTTATGAACTATATGATGGAATTCATAGTAAGTTTGAATATTATTATAGATATATCGATTCATATTACTATAATTACGAATTTATCCAAATACCAACAGAATATGATCTAACTGATGGTTGTAAAGTTAAAATAGATAATTCAAATGAGGTATATACTGTTAATCTCAGATTTCCATATAAAAGAATAGCAGAGGATATTAGAATATTCCCTGGAAGCGTATTTCATTACAATCCAGTTTATGATAGATATCATAATATTTTATATAAAAGACCAGTTCATTATAGTGTTAGTGGTGATTTTGTAACATCTATTGGAAAATATGGAATTTTAGTCCCTGTTAAAGACAAAGAAGATAAACCAATTATTGATGGAGATAGATATTCACTCTATGAAAAAGAAATTGATCCATCCACTGATAAATATAAATATTATATTGAAAATAATGATCAATATGTAGAAATAAATAGAACTACAAAGATTATTGATAAAGAAATAATACAAATAGATGATAAATATTACATGTTTATGATTAATTAAAAATTTTATTATTAATTCAAATAATAAAATACTATTATTTTTATATAACATGATCATTATCATCTCTCATTTCGTTTCTTTCGATTATTACACTTTCTAATACTTTATGAGGTGAATTCATTTTCTTCATAAACGAACATAAAGCGTTTGTATCTTTTGGGAAACATAATCCTCCATAACTTAGTAATCCATCTGGTCCAGGGACATTTGTATGCATTGGATTGATCCAGTTATTTTTTAACATTAAATTTTTAATATTTTCATATTTACAATTCATTTGTTGACATAATAAATATAATTCATTAAAATATTGTATTTTTGTCGCATAAAAACAATTCGTAAATAATTTCATCATTTCTGATTCAGTTGATGTACATATAGATATCAACGCGCTAGGATAATATAATGAATATATATTTTTAACTTTATTTATATGTTCAAATGTACAATTATTTGTCATTCCTAATATAACATGATGTTGGTTATGGAAATCTTCAAAAGCTGTTCTAGCAGTTAAAAACTCAGGATTATGTATTATTTGAATATTATATTTCTTACTGAATTCTTCACATGTAGTTGGCTCTATCGTACTTTTTATAATGATTGCTCCATCATAGTCAAGTTCTTTTAATTGTTCTATGATTTCTACTAATGCTGATTTATCATATTCTTCTTTTTTTGTATCATATGGTGTTGGTAAACATAGGAAAATAACATCGGTGTTTATTAAATTCTCCAATTTTCCAATTCCTCCATCTTTATATTTATCATACACGTAAATATTACCTATTTTTTTTTGGATAAAACTATCATGAATAGATGATCCAACAAACCCAAACCCAACAATTCCAACATTTATTTTCATGATTATATTATTTAATTTATATTATATTTTCTAGTTTTTAACTAATTCTAAAATGTATCTATAATTTTATCATATTGGGTTGCCATTGTTTCCAACGAAAAATTATTAACTATATAATCTCGACTCTTTATCATCATATCATTTATTTTATCATCATCATTATATAGTTCTAAAATCGCTAAAGCAATTTTTTCAGGATCTCTTTCTACTATAATCGACATTTTGTTGTTAAAATAAATAGGATTTAATAGCGAAACATTATCATCACTATCTTTTTTATATGTATAACTACATATAACAACAGGACATCCACATGATAATGCTTCAAATGTTGCTAAACCTTGAGTTTCATAAGCACTACCTGATACGAATATTTTAGTAGTTTGTAAAATGTCAATATGTTCTTTTGATCCATGTTCATATTTATTAGAGTTGTCATAAAATATCCATTTAGACTGTAATTCAATAGGTAATAATTTTTTTGTTTTTGTTAGTAATGCTAGTCCTTTTTGGTTTGATGGAACAATTGATGTTATGTATGTTCTATTAATTTCTTGATTTGGATGGAATAGGTAAGTATTAATTCCATAAGGAAATGATATTATTTTATTATAGTATTTCATCCTTACTTTGTAAATATGTATTAAATCGTCATTACATATTAATACAGTATCAAATTTTTTATTACATATCTCATCTTCCATTAATATTTTATGTTTAAGATGTGGAAATTTTGCTATCTTCTTCTTTACATTTGTACATGGATATGAAAATATTACATTTGGTCCTAACATTATTTTATCAGTAAATTGAGATACATTTAAAGTAATACTTATATCATTCACAATATGTATTATATCATAATTATTAATAAAGTCGTCAATTATAATAGAATGATTATATTTTTTCATGTTATTTTTAATATCTTCATCAAAACATGATTTAGCAAAAAAATCTATATCATATTTAGAGTATTGTGTTAATCCTTGAAATAGATATTTAGCTCCAGCTGATGGTCCATTCATATTTTTGTTTTTATCAAAACCAATCCATCCAAATAATACTGCTATTTTTTTCATAGTATTACTATCAATAATATTTTATTTATTAGAATGTGTCGAATAACATTTTAATTTTTCTATTGTTGTAATATAAAAATGAGTAAACCGATTATACAAAGTTTATGGATAGGAGACAAATTATCAACTATGGAATTATTATCAATTAATTCATTTATTAAAAATGGAAATGAATTTCATTTATATACTTATGATAATATTCCGAATATCCCAAAAGGAACTATTATTAAAGATGGAAATGAAATATTACCATCTTCTGATATATTTGTGTATAATGATGATTTATCTAAAAGTTTATCAGGAGGTGGTAGTGTTTCAGCTTTTTCTGATATATTTAGATATAAATTATTACATGATAAAGGAAATTACTGGACTGACCTTGATATGATCTGTTTGAAATATTTTGATTTCCAAGAAAATTATATATTTTCTTCTGAAAATAACATAGAAACTAATGATAAATTAATTAATGCAGGTATCATTAAATGTCCATCTAATTGTGATTTTATAAGATATTGTTATGATAAAGCATTATACACCGATAAGAGTTCTGTTGTTTGGGGACAAATTGGTCCTAAATTAGTCAGAGAATCAGTTATGAAATATGAACTTGAAGATTATGTAAAATCACCAACATATTTTTGTCCTATTCCTTATGATCAGACTACTAGAATAGTGAACGATTTTTCATTCGATATACCAGTAAATACTTATTGCATTCATTTATGGAATGAATGTTGGAGAAGAAATAATTTAGATAAAAATACACAACATAATAAACATTCATTATATGAAATCCTTAAATCATTATATCTTTAGTATTTTTATAATAATCTATCGTTAATTTTAATCCATCTATTAACCCAACTGATGGTTTATAATTTAAATGTTTTTTTGCTAAGTTGATATTTGCAAATGAATGTTTAATATCTCCTTTTCGTTGTTCTTTAAAAATAGGTTCTAAATTAACATTGCATATTTTCCTAATATTATCAAATAAACATAATAATGTTATTTGATTTTCATATGCAATATTATATACCATATTTAATGCTCCTGTTTCATCATCATACAAGGATAAAGCATTTACATTAGCATCTACTACATTTGACACATATGTAAAATCCCTTGAAGTTAATCCATCTCCATATATTATTGGACGTTCATTGTTAATTAAAGTAGTTATAAATTTAGGTATTACCGCGGAATACATACTATTTGGATCTTGTCTTGGACCAAATACATTAAAATATCGTAATCCAATACAATTTATACCATATACTCTATTGAATAGATCTGCATATAATTCTCCTATATATTTAGTTAATGCATATGGAGATATATGTTTTCCTATATTATTTTCTACTTTTGGTAATGTATCGATATTTCCATATACAGATGAAGATGAAGCATACACAAAATGTTTAATATTTCTTTTAATACATGAATATAATATATTAACAAAACCATCAACATTATTTTTGTGTGATTTTAAAGGATCATCAATAGAACGAGGAACAGATCCAAGAGAAGCTTGATGACATACAATATCTATATTTTCTGTAACTTTTAAACAAGTATCAAAATCACTAATATCACCATACATAAATTCAAAATTTTTATATTTTTTTAAGTGTTCTATATTATATTCATGACCTGTCATTAAATTATCAACAACTCTAACAAATTTAGCATTATTCTTAGTTAAAAAATCAGCAATATGTGACCCTATAAAACCTGCTCCACCTGTTATTAATATACTTTTACCTTTTAGTTTTTCCATATATTAAATATTATTTACATTATTTAATATATTATATTCTCTTTTTAAACTAAATTTTTTAATATTCTTCTCAATCCCAATAACGTTTAGTATGTTTCCTAACAGTATCTATTTTAACATTTCGTTGTATTGTTAGATCAGCTATTACTAATAATTCACTTTTATATGCTGGTAATCTTCCTTTTCTTTTATAACCATTAGCAATCTTTTTCTTGTCTTCTATTGTTATTGTGATAACTTCAATTTCTTTTTTCCCTTCATCTAAAATTTTTTTAGATCTTGCAAGTTGTTTTTTAACTCTGGCAACTTTAACCATTATATATATATAATCATATTATCAGTATAAATTTTAACACATTCTCTAAATAAACCACTTATTACATCAATACTAAATCTATCTCCTACAAAAAACTCATCTATTCTATCACTTGAATATAAAATAATCTTTTCACTAATATTTTCTAAATTTAATTATGCATTTATAAATATATCAAATCTACATCTTATAATAATATCATATTTTATATTTACTTCTTTTTCATGTTCTTTGCTTAATTCATTACATTTATATATTGTGTAAAATTGAAACATGTAATTTGATGGTATCTTATTATGTTCTACTCGTAATTTATTTATATTTTTTAGGTTTATTAATCCTTTCATAGCAATATCATCTTGATTTTCTACTAATATTTTTGTAGGTTTATATAACTCTATTAAATCGTCTACATTAATATTTTTTCCATTTGTAATATGTTTACATCTTTTCCCATTTATTTTACCGTTAAATGTCATAAATCCATAATCATCCCATGTATGAATAAATATATCAGACTCTAAAAGTGTTATAAAGTGTTATAAATACTTAAAGACATTTATCATTGTTATGATAAAAACATATAATAAAAGGTTCAAATATAAAATCTATAAATGAATTTTATAACAAAAAAATAGCTGGACTACAATCATACAATAAAACTAAATTAGATAAAAATACCTTTAACCGTAAATATTCATTATT
>Ga0257125_1001532_pt1 | contig 23097 bp, 25 predicted proteins | sample SI106_200metaG_FD_190183 | JGI IMG/M metagenome (GOLD analysis project Ga0257125, IMG submission 190183) | Marine microbial communities from Saanich Inlet, British Columbia, Canada - SI106_200 | ecosystem: Environmental > Aquatic > Marine > Inlet | place: Canada: British Columbia | collected... | reverse complement strand
ACTTAAACTGAATTTGTTCAGTATATTATTTTCGAAAAATCAAATCAAAAATTCATGATCAAAAAATGACCTACAAAAATATATACAAAAGTCAATAAGTAATATATATGAATGAAAATCTAACGGTGATAATAATATGAAAGGAAAAGAACCTACAATATGTAAGAAATTTAGAAGAATATTTAGAAATGCAGGTTATAACACATATTTGGTAAATGAATTTAGAACATCAAAACTTTGTAATTGTTGTAATGAAGAAATAGAAAAGTTTTTAGAAAAGCCAAGTAAAAAACCAAAAAGAAAAGGCGAAATAAACTTATGTCATGGTATATTACGATGTCAATCGGTTAAGCATAATTGCGAAATATACCATAACAGAGATAAAAACGCTGTGCAAAATATGTTAAAAATAGTAAAATCTATATTTAACACTGGAAAAAGACCAGAAGTATTTTGTCGCAGTAGTTAAGACTTCATACACATTTCACGATGTGTTATAACCAAATTTTTACATTTTTGTATATTTTTTTGTCGTTAAGTCGGCGTTTTAAATGTGCAAAGGTGTAAAATATCGTAATATCCATATAACAATAAAAACATAAACCATTTCATATCAAATATGTCGTTATCTAATCTTTGTTTATTTTCATCTGTTAAACGTTTGAATTTAGGATGTATCGCATTACCATAATCAATTAATGAATATATATAACCATATGTGTTTACTGATATATCACCTAATTTAATAGTTTTATTATTTGTTTTTTTATATGCAATATTCCTATTATGTATATCTGCATGAGTAAAGTTATGTTTTTTCATGATATATAACGCATATAATAATTGTGCTACAAAACTATAAAGTTGTTTATCAGTAAGATGCTCATTTTTCATTAAATCTTTAATAATTCCATCTTTGATATCAAATATCATTTTTATACAATATTTAGATTTACTAAGTGATTGTATTCTTTTTCTGTGATATTTGGAATATAATGGTTGAACATGTGAACAATTGTTAATTAATTGATAACAATATATTTTAGAAAATTGTTCTGGATATTTGCTCATTATTTTGGCAAAATATATTTCTCTCCAAATATTATGTTCTGTTGATGGTTTTGTTTGCCAATTATGAATTTTTTGGATTTTCATTGCGTAATATTTATCATCATATTTAACCATATATATTGTTCCAAATGCGCCAACCCCTATTTGTTTTATAATATGACATTTATTGCATATATCAGTCATTTATATATAACTAATATATAAAATTTATTATTATATAAAATTTATTACTAAATTAATGTTAAAAAGCTAATTGTTTATCTACCATTGGATCATATCCAAATACATTTCCTTTATATAATCCTCCATTTATAGACAATTCATTTGTATATCCCCATCTATCTGGTTTCAATGTTTTTCTACCATTATCACCATTTGAATAAAATGTATTACTATCAACATGTTTTTTACTATCTTTCTTATATTCGCTTTTAGTTATGTTATTATATACATCTGCAACTGTTCGTCCTATATATAAACCATTATTTTCTCTAAATATATCTACCTTTTCATTAGTTGTTGGTATATGTTGACATATACTTTTGTCGTTTTCGTAATTAAATAAATCGCCGTTATATCTCGAATTATTATTACATATAGATGATTGATATTCTATATTATTATTAGTGTTTTTTAAAATTTGTGATAATGAAATATTTTCATTAGATTCATATGGAGCATAATCTGTTGGTAATTCAACCATCGTATTTGGAATACTAACAATACTCTCAGGAAAACTAGTAATACTATTTGAATTTACTTTATAAGACATATCACCAATAGATACATTACTAGAAACACTATTTGGTATTGTATAACTATGATATTCATTGTTTCCCAAATCAAAAGTTACCTTTTTCCTTTTGTTCGTTGGTTTAATATTTTTTAGTTTTTCCTTTTTAGTTTCTGTGGATTGATAGACTAAATATAATATTCCAATTAATATTAAAAAAGTTATTACTAAATTTTCAAAGTTCATAATATATTTATATTAAGATAATATAAATTTTATTAGTTTAATCAATTTTATTTTTCTACAAACTAATTATATATATACTAAATGGAAGAAGTATCTCCAAATGATGTTAATGTAATCGATGATCCTATTGTTAATAATATTGTTAATAAATTACTGGATAATAAGGACTTTAAAAATAAATGTATCGAAAAAATAAAACTAATTGTTGCTGATGATAAACTTGACTATAAAGATATACCACATGTTGTTGCGATTATAATGTTAATACATAAGACTGAAAAGATAGTTAATATAACAAAAGATAAAATGAAAAGTGTTTTTGAAACTTTAATTATTAGATTACTAAATGAATTAGATGTTTATAAATCATTAGATGATACATACAAAGGATATATTAATAATGCTGTAGAAATGGCTATCACATTACTATTAATTAATGTTGCTAGTAATAAATTTATTGAATGGATAAAGAAACATTTATGTGGTTGTTTGACGAAAAAAGAGATAATTGAAGATCAACATATTAAGGAATTAGAAAATAAATTAAAAAAGTAAATTCCATATCCATAAACTATATCTTGAAATAAGAATTTGATTCAAAATATATAATAACTCACATTTGTTGTGGAGAAGGAGATTGTGAACTAACACTATACATTTTATTAGTCGGAATTGCGTATCGAAACATATCATTTGTTTGTTTAATATTTTCGTTCTTGTTAATTTCACGTTGTGTTTGAGCTAACATACATGATGTTAAACAACAGAAGAAGGCATCAGCCATATTTTGCATACATTCCTTACTAGGTTTACCCATTCCACAACAGGTTAACAAATCACACGCACACCCTACTTTATCTCCACAAAATGGACAATCTCTTGAATTTCTTGCGCAATCTACCATTTCATCTCCACAAAAACAAGTACATATTTGTAGACAATTATTACATTGAATCAACCAACAATCACAAGGATGTGGATCTTTTCCATATCTATCTAACATCATTATTCGGTTAGTAGACACAGAACACCCTGGACAAATAACACATTCAAGACACCAACATAAATGTGGACATTCGCCAACACAATCACATCGTGTACATGGAAACATTCCACTACAACAACGAAAATCAGACCAGTTTCCGTTTAACATTATTCCTCGTTGAGTATGTGTCATACAATAGCAACAAAGACAAGCATTACACCATTCTTTAGGAATAGTACATGGAGCACAACAAAGACTCGTTTCAACTTGATTATCCATGATATTACTAATTGAAATAACAATTAGATTACTAATTGAATTAAATATATTTGATAATGAAAATTTAATTCAATTTTTTTTAAATATTAACATTTTGTTTTTTCTAGATAGAAACATTTATTATTTGTATAATAAATACCATTTTTTAGTATATCTTTTATTGTTTTATTAACAACAACACAAGATCCATTTTTGCAAGTTTTTTTATATAATGTTGATAATCCAATTCCCCATATGATTGAGAAAAGGATAGTTTTTACGTTATCTTTGGAAGTAGGTTTTATTATTGTACATATCCCATTAACACAATTATTTTGAAACATTATTGCGATTACAATAATGAATATTAAAGATAAAATAATGGATGGTTTAAAATTTTCTAGTATCATTTATTTATTATTAATTAAGAAAAATTTTTATCATCACCACATTTTATTTCAATAGGTTTGTATTTGTAACAAATATTGTTCTCATCCACAAATTTCATATTAGATATATTATCTAATGTTGGATATTTAAATATTATTTTTGTTTTTGGAGATGTAATATACACCAAAATGAAACCAATAAATAATGATATGAAGAAATAAAAAATATCTATTTTTATCATGTGTTTATATTAAAACATTAGAAAATAACTTATATAAAGTAATAATATCTTATAAATTAATAAAGCAAATGGAAAAAAAAGAAACAATAGTTTATTCACTTGATTATATTTATGGATTTAAAATTTACTCAAATAATAAATTTATGAAAAACTTTTTTGAAGATGTTCAAAATAAGTTATTATCATCAACTAACTATATTACTAATAAGCATAAATACGATTCCCAATGTAAATATTATAATAATAAATGGAAATCATCGCAAACAACTGATAAATTAACTGTTCTTAAAACAAAAATAAATGGATTACTAAATAAGATAACTGTCGATAATTTTTCAAAACTAGTTCACAGATTATTAAAATTTCCAATTAATTCTGCAGAATCGTTAGAAGTATTTATAAATGTTATATATGATAAAATGAAATCAGAACATTACTTTATTCCATTATATGGAATACTTATTGATAAACTATATAATAAAAACAAAAAATGGGTATTTGAAAATAATGAAAAAATGATTATATCAATGAGGACTATAATTGTCGATTTGTGTCAATATGATTTTAAATATGTTTTACAACCAATGGTAAAAAGTACAGATGACGAACAAAATTTAATAGATAAAAAAATTAGAATAGGATCTATATTAATTATAGGTGAATTATATAACAGAAAACTAATAGCAGACAAAGTATTAAGAATATGTATGAATGAGTTTTTAGTTGAAGACTCAGATAAAGTAGAATATGCTTGTAAATTATTAACTCATATATGGAAAAAATTATATGAACGAAACAGAAAATATCTTGAAGAATGTACTTCAAAATTAGAAACATTTTCTGGAAATAATTCTATTAATCCTCGTATAAAATTTGCTGTCATGGATGTTATTGATTTATATAAGAAAAAACAAGTAACAGCTTCAAATAGTAAATTGAATATTGATAAATTAGAACTATCTTTAAAATAATTATATATACATAATGAAAAATTTCATTATATATATGAACAAAATTACTCAAAGTGTTTCAAAATACGCCACTTTGGAATATACACTTTCCCTCTTGACAAAAGTTCATTCCATTGTTCAAGTTCATGTTTTGTTCCAAATACATAGAGGTTTCCAATACGTTCGCGTATGTAACCATGAACTCCATGATTCTTGAAAAACAGAACTTCATCCACCACTTTTTCTTGAGTGTTGTGGTAAGTGACATCTCCATTTCGAACATCATAACCAGGTTCACCACCAACAAGAGAAACAAGAATTTCAAACCCATCATATGCTAAAATAATTGACACATGATATGTCTTATCCTCACAAAGACACTTTGTGTCTGGGTTAGAGCAACGCTCCTTATGAACAATGTCAAACACAATGCTACGTTTCCCTAATCCAAACTCAAAGGAAAAACCATTGTCATTCAATTCTTTTAATAAAACACTTAGTTTATCAGATGATTCCCCAACAGTGTGTAAGCCTTCAGAATGAAGAATGTCTGCCATAAACTCTTCATATTCTCTAGCAAAAGATGTTCTCTCCATTTCTAGCAGACCGTTAATAGTAGTAATATAATGAACCATATATGTAGTTTATATTTCAATTTTTTATGATATAAATATGTTTTCACTACATTTATACCATAAACAAAATTACTCAAAGTTCTTCAAAATACGATCTTTAGGAATATACATTTTACCTGTTGAAGAAAATGAGTGTTTCCAACGATCCAGTTCATCATGTGTTCCACATACAAGTTGACTTCCAATTTTGTCTTTCTTTCGTCCATAAATCCAGTGATCATTAAAAAACCGAAGCTCTTCAACTACTTCATTATCTGTTTCATGATGAGAGGTGTTTCCCCATTCATTTCTAACATCCTTTCCACGTTCTCCTCCAACAAGAGTAATTAGAATCTCATATGTATCACGATACAAAATAATCGACACATTATATGTATGTTGTTTATGTTCATCATAAATATCAAGAACGATGCTACGATTTCCAGCACTAAACTTAAAATAGAAATCTGCTTCGTATACAGCATCCATCAAGCGATCTAGCACGGGTTCAGACTCTTTTCCTGTTTTAAGACCTGATTGATGAAGTGTTGTCCTCATAAGTTCATCATATACACTAGTAGGCATAGTTATGATAGTATCCATTTCTACCAACTTATTGGTAGAAAATACAATGGATCTTCTATATTTAGTATATTTCAATTTTTTTTGTTTATTGAAATATAGTTATTCGTTAGCTTTATTTGTAAAATATGTGATAATTTTCTTTAAATTTCTTCTGTTTTTCCACATGAATATATAATCATTGATAGATATTAATCTTCTTTTATATTTAGGTAACATTTTTTTAACACCAGCAAATTTAAGTATAATCTCTGGATAAATACCATCAAATAATAATATATCTTCGTCATTATCTTCTGTAAAATCATATTTTTCTTTTAGTTTCTTATATTCTTTAGATTTTCTTATATTTTTACCCATTTTATCGTAATTTTTTAATTTATGATGTCTTATTAGATCCCAAAATCCTGAATTATTACCGATTAATAATTGACTTAAAAATTGAGAAATATCAGCAGTATCATTATTTATTAGTTTATGATGATATTCTGATAATCCTTCAAATGATGGATGTACTACTTCTCCATAATCTATAACAGAATAAATATATCTATGTGTTTTAACTTTTAAATTTCCTAATTTAATGTATTTCCTATTTGTTTTTTTATAAGTAATATTTCTATTATGTAAATCATTATGTGAAAAATGGTTTTTCCTCATTAAATATATAACATACACCATCTGCGCAACATAACTATATATTTGATTTTGTGTAAGTTTTTTGTTCCAAAATAAATCATCTACTACACCATCTTTTAGATCATATATTAATTTCATACAATAAGGAGAATCATTTAATGCTGTTAAATATTCATGTAATCTTTTATTTGGTTTAAAGTAAGGTTTAGGTTGTAAATGGATACATTGATTTATTATTTTATAGCAATATAATTCCGCAAATTGATCAGGATATTTACTCATTTGTTTAGCAAAATAAATTTCCCTCCATATATTAATATCAGTTGATTTTTTCAAATCATATTTTAATATTTTTTGAATTTTCATAGCATATTTCTTATTTTTATGTTTTACCATATATGTTATGCCAAACACTCCATGTCCTATTTTCTTAATAATTTTACATTTATCACATATACCATTCATTTATATATTAAACATAATATATTTATTTATGTAAATTAGAAAAATTGATATAATTAAACATATAAACAATAAAACATATGAATATATTAAAAAGATGTCTAAACAAACAAGACAACCAATAACTTTACCATGGATTGAAAAATATAGACCTAATAAATTAGAGGATATAATATTAGAAGATAATGTTAGAATGATATTTAGTCAAATGATGAAAAATGATAATATCTCAAATTTAATCATAACTGGACCACCTGGAACAGGTAAAACAACTTCTATAATATGTCTAGCTAAACAATTGTTAGGAGCATATTATAATGAAGGCGCAATAGAATTAAACGCATCTGACAATAGAGGACTTGATATAATAACAAGTAAAATAATACCATTTTGTAAAAAAAAGCTAGTAAATTCAAGTGATCCAACTAAAAAGATATACAAAATAATAATATTAGACGAAGCTGATAATTTAACAAAAAAAGCACAAAATACACTTAGTAATTTAATAGAAGAACATTTTAATAATACTAGATTCGCGTTCACATGTAATGATTCTAGTCAAATTATAGAGGCAATACAGAGTAGGTGTTATATAATACATTTAAAACATATACCATCTATTAACTTATTAAGTAGGTTAAAAACAATATGTAATAAAGAAGAAATTGAATATGATGATAATGGGTTGAATACAATAATATATGTTTCACAAGGAGATATTCGTCAAGCGATTAGTATGTTAGAAATCACTCACGATAGTTTAAATAAAATAACGGAAGAAAATGTATATAAGGTTCATGATAGACCATCAATTGAACGTATTAAAGAAGTTATAGATTATTGTAGTAATTGTCAATTAAGTAAAGCAATAGAAAGGATGAATTTTATTAGAAAAAAGGGATATAATAATAACGATATAGTTTTAGCAGTAATAAGTACTTTAAAAAATATTGAAATGGATGAAGATTTACGTATTCATTTTATTAGTATATCAAATGATACTTATATAATAGTTAGTAATGGGGTAGACTCAAATTTACAAGTTGATGCTTGTTTATCACGAATGTGTAAATTTGTGTTAACAAAAAAAAATGTTAAGTAATTATATATATACCTATGAATAAAACAAGATATGTAATTAAGCAGAATGGTGGATTATTAATTAGAGATGACACGTTTAATATTGATGACGATAAATTACATGAATTAGAAAATGCTAATGATTCACAGACATATAATGAAATCGTAATAAACATTTTACGGGAATTAGACTACAATATTCATATGGTAATCGGTGCTCCTGTTGAGTATCTTGTAAATAAAAATCTTTATGGTAATAAATTAGATTATGGTTGGTTAGTTAATTATGATGTTTCTTTAACAGATGTATACTTCAGAAAAATAACACATCCACTAAGTTTATGTATTGATTTTAATAATCAAGAAATATTAGATAGATTATGTTCCAAACTAAATGGACGTTTTACAAAAATAATATTTGATAAAAATACATCATATTTCGTTACAGATAATCCTATATTAACATTGATAAAATTATATGAGCTATTAGCTCCATCTGGTAGATTATACGTAGATGATATGATTTTTGGAAGATCTCGAGATGTATTAATTGATAGAAAAACTAGCGTTGAATTCATTAACAATAGATATCAAGATATTCTTAATTTTAGAAAAAATAGAAAATTATTTATAGATGAAAAAGTAAGGAAGTTTGTTGATAATAATTACATAGGTAATCCATTTTTAATGGGGGTTACAACATATCCACATAATAATATTATCCCTGAAGATTGTTCTGATATAAATATAACAATTAGAGAAATTAACGTAGAATTTATTACATCATTACCTTGTTTTAAATGGATAATGTATAGAATACCAAACGAGGCTCAATATCCATTAAATCTATCAGACTCTACAAATACTATAGCACATTTCGTTTTCTCAAAAAATCAATTTTAATCTGAATCAATAAACATATCATCTTCTTCATTTACTTTATTATGTTCTTCTCGTTCTTCTCGTTCTTTTGTTTTTTTAGTATCTTCAGTTATTTTTGAATTGTCATCTGGATCTACATTATAAATACGGATATTATATTTTGATTTCTTATAATATCTTCGTCGTAGATAACCACTATTTTTAAATGACTTTATATCATCAACAATATCAATAATTAGAGGAGGATATTCATATTCAATAGAATCTTTCCTTAATATTCTACCAGTTGATTGTCTTATTTTTCCTTTAGGTGGAGTTGATAATATTATCGTATCTAATTCAGGAATATCTAATGCTTCCGAACTCATATCGTATGTACTAAAAATCAATTCTTTTTTAGCACTTTTATCCAATTCTTTATGTTTCATTCCTCCAATATATAATCCAATTTTATCTTTATATTTTTTATCTTTCGAGAATATATCTAATAAATAATCTAAATGTGCTAATCTCCCACTTAAAATTAAGATACGTCTATTTTTTTCATTTTCTTTGATTGATTTAATCATATTTAACACAAATTCATTTCGCTCATTAATTAACGAAATATTAGTTACCATAGTTGGAACATCTGAGTATTTAGTCCATTTATTGATTACTTCTCGATATAATTGATTCCTACAATGATAATTATATACTCTCACAATAACATTCTCATTTGTATCGTCATTTATTTTATATAGTGTTGGTCCCAAATACCAATAAAATATTCTTTCTAATTTATCATCTCGTTCAGGTGTTGCTGATAATCCAATTGAATATTGACATGATATTTTAGGTAATGCGCGAGAAAATACTCTACTAGATATATGATGAACTTCGTCGATGACAACTACTCCAAAATCATTGAAAATTGTATCATTATATTCTTTCATACTAATACTTTGTAGCATTCCTAGAACGATATCTTTATCTTTAATGTCAACTTTATCTTGTTGAATAGTTCCAATTCTTGCGTCAGGAATAAATTTTTGGATTCGTTCTTTCCATTGATCCATTAGAAAAGTTTTATGAACGACAACAAGAGTTTTAAATCCAAGTTTAGTTAATATATATAATGTTACAACAGTTTTACCGAAACCTGGAGGAAGACAAATAATACCACCATTTGTTTTTTTTATGTTCTTCAAAATTTCAATAGTAATTTCATGTTGAGTTACATCATCATCAAATGATTCAGATGGTGTTTTTTTAAGGTCTCCTTTAAATTTTAAATTAATTTTAGTTGGTTTTTGAATATTAGTAAATTCTGGTTCTCCTAATTTTTCGATCCCATAATATTTAGGTATAAATAGAAACTTTTTATTTTCAAGATATACTGGATATTTTACTTGTTTTTGATTGTAATTAATCCTAGTAAAAGGTTTAACAGTTAAATCTCTTTTGATTGAATCAATCAAACTTTGCTGGTTTAGTTTTTTGTTTACAAGATATCCTTTACGATATAATATAGTTTTGTATGAATCCATTATATTTATAGTATTTGTTATACTTTATGTATTATTCTTTAACTATTGACACATCAATTAATAATAGATATTTAGTATTTCAATTATTCGATGAAATTATGAAAATGTAAAAAAATTTTATTATATTAGTATATATAACTAAAAGTTTAGAATGTCTAATTTCAATATAGATTTTGGAACAATTTCGAAAAAGGTTGATGACTTATTCAATAACAAGTATTTCTTCTCAACTCTTTCACTATTTTTGGTAATGTATGGTGGTCTAGCAGCACCAAAATTACCAGTGTACATCACTAAATGGTTTGAAAATCCAATTGTTAGAATTTTGATTTTCTTTTTAATTGCTTATCTTGGAACAAAGAACCAATCTCTTGCTATTATTACTGCTGTTTGCTTAGTCATAACACTTCAAACTCTTAGTAAACAAAAAATGAATGGAGAACTAGTTGATAATCTTCTTGGACAAATTCGTAAAATTGGTGATACTGTAGGTGATGTTCTATTAGGACCAGGAGATGAAAAAGTACCAGACGTTCCAGTTCAGGAAAATATGACAGTAGTTGGATTTGATGGTGTAGACTATGCTTCACTCTAAATACTTGAAAAAAATAATATAATTTAATGTATTTATATATTTAAAAAATGTATAAATATATATTTGAGATATCAGTTAAAATTTGAATGATGTTTGATAAAAATATAATGTAATTATATAATGCAAAGGGATAGATTAATAACGAGCATATGTATATTTGCGATTTTAGTAATATTACTGTCTGTTTTTAAGACGAAATCTAATAAACAACGCGAAGGATATACTAATTATGTTGATCCAGTTAAATATAATCATGATTATAAATTATTAGAAAAAAATGAATTATTAGAAAAAATAAAACTAAATAAAGATCTAAAAGATGAAATTATTCAAGAAGAAATAGAGAAATATAGAGAAATAGTTAGCGATAAATTAATTAAAATATTAGAAAGTCAGTCTAGTTGTATTACTGCTGAAAATTATTTTGAAAATAAATATAAATATCCATTTATCCCAATTGTTGATAATAAAGGAGAACCAATTGCTTCTAATTATCATATATATGAAGATATTGGAGATACCAATTGTTCCTATTTAAAAATTGACGATAAGCTTAAAAGAGATAAAACATCTAATTTATTTCTAAATATTAACGAAAAATAGTTAACCATTAATTAATTCTATTTTAATATTGTTTTTAATATAATTAACTATATTATCATCTATATTACAATTATCATCATTTTGTAATATTTCTTTGATATCAACTAATCCAATTTGGATAACAAATTTAAAATTTCCAAATGATATTTCAGTATTTGTATTAAAATAAGAAAAATGATCAGTTGGTAATAGTTTTATGAATAATAAACACTCTTTATTATTTTTTTCTAATCGTTCTGGATATTCATCATGAATCAAAACATCTTGATTATTAATACAAGACATATAATATCTGTCGTAATTAGTTATAACATAGTCATCCAATAAATAAGAATCAACATATAGTTGAATTTTCGTAGTTTTCAATATGTATTTTCCAATATTATCCACATAATAGTAATCAATATGTGATATATCTGGTAATTTAATTTTAATGTAACTATTATCTATTCTTTTGTTTTCTTCTATACTAAATTCTACTGGATTATCTATTTTAACATTATGACTCCTAACAAAATCACAAACATACCCAATTATTAAATCATAAAAACGATATGTTTCTGCCATCATTATATTAATTATAGTATATTACTTACTTTTTAAGTATCAAAAATCTCATACTATTATATAGATATGAAAAGGACAAGTAAAAGTAGATATTACATTAAAAAAGGTCAAGTAGGTGGTAATCCAGAATTAGATGCTATATGTAAAAAAGATGGGTTTCCAATTATTGAATATATTTTACCTAAAAAAAATAGAATAATTGCTATTGGCGATTTACATGGTGATTGGGAAGTGATGAAAAAATGTCTAATTATTTCAAAAATTATCGATGACGATGATAATTGGATTGCTGAACCAAATACTGTTGTTATTCAAGTTGGAGATCAATTAGATGGAAAACGACAATTGGATATAGAGCAAGTTAAAAATCCAGATGATATTTACGATATAAGTATAATGTTATATTTAAATGATTTACATCAAAAAGCACAAGAAAAAGATAAAAATAGCGGTGTATACGGATTACTTGGGAACCATGAAATAATGAATGTAGATGATCCATATAACGCGTCATTATATATGAATATTAGAGATACTCATGTGTTTAATAGTATCAATAATCTAACAAAAAGATTGAAATACGAACCAATTGAAGGTAGTAAAATGAATAGGATCAATTGTTTTAAACCTGGAAATCCATGCGCACGATTATTAGCATGTACTAGACATGTTATTATGAAAATTGGTAATAATCTATTTGTTCATGGTGGTTTAGTTAATGATTTTGTTAAAAAATATAATATTCATCAAGCAAATGATAGTGTTAAAGGATGGTTATTAGGAAAAATTGATGAAGAAATTAAATATGATATTATCAGAGGTTCTACTAATTTAACATACGCATTATCTCCATTCTGGACTAGATTATATGATCTTCCTGAACATGATAAAGACATGTGTAAAATGGTTGATAATATTAGAGGAATATATGAATTTGATAATATGATTATTGGTCATTCTGTTCAGCTTGATGGGATAAATAACATATGTAATAATAAAATATGGAGAATTGATATTGGATTATCAAAATGTTTTGAAGGAATTCCAAACAAACAAATTCAAATATTAGAAATAATAAATGATAATGAATTTCATATTTTAACATAATTTTTATATCAAATATTAATATAGTATGAATAAAATAAGATATAATATTTGTAATAATATATTAGAAGGATGTTCTACTGAAAAAGAAATAGATATATGTACTAAGTTTGGATTTGATAAACCTCAATATATATTACCATCTAAAAAAAGAATAATTGCTATTGGAGATTTACATGGTGACTTACTACTTACAAAAAAAAGTCTGTTATTAGCAAAAGTTATAGATGAAGATGACAATTGGATTGCTGAACCAGATACGGTTGTTGTTCAAGTTGGTGATCAACTTGATAGTTGGCGCCCTTCTCCAACTGATGATCATCATCAAACAGGTGGTAGTACATTTACAGATATTGATGTTATATACTACTTAAATGATTTACATAAAAAAGCAAAGAATAAAGATATTAATAGTGGAATTTATAGTCTGTTAGGTAATCATGAAATCATGAATGTATATGGAGATATGAGATATGTATCTAAACACGATATAATTGATTTTGATAAACAGAATAAGATGAATATTAAGCAAACAAAAGATAGAAGAGAACATTGTTTTGAACCAGGAAATCCATGCGCAGTTATATTAGCATGTACTAGACATACGGCAATGGTAATAGGAAGTAATTTATTTGTACATGCTGGTATATTACCAATTATTGGAAAAAAATATGGTATTCAGGATATAAATATTCTTGTTAAAAAATGGTTATTAGGTGAATTAGAAGATAGTAATAAAAATTTACATGAAATATTAAAAGATTGGGAAATATCTCCATTTTGGCAAAGAATATTAGGATCATTACCAAAAGATTTATCCATCGAAAGTTCTGATGAATGTATAAAATATCTTGATCCTGTATTGAATATATATAATATCAAAAATATGATAATTGGACATACTCCACAATTTTATGTAAATAAATCAGGTATTAATTCTACTTGTTCTGATCGATTGTGGAGAATCGATATCGGCGCTTCTAATGCTTTTGATAAATTTTCGAAAAAGAAAAATATGAAACATAGAGAAGTTCAAGTGCTTGAAATACTAAACGATACTACTTTTAATATACTCAGATAATGATTATTTTTTAATAAAATAAAATATAATCATCATATTATTAATTTAATTATTTATTTATATAGATCTTGATTCTTATCAAATAATTCCATAGCCTTCTTAGCTCTCTCATCTGGTGAAAGTGTTGGGAACTTCTCCTTAACAGATTTATTAACTTTTCCTGCGATTTTCATTGCTTCTTTTCTGCTAACACTTACCTTTTTAAGGACGTAATCTAGCAATTGTCTAAATGCTGCTGATGCTGCGGCAAATGCTGGATTTGGCTTTCTCTTTTTCTTCTCAACTGGAGCATCTCCCTCTTCTCTATTCATTTTTTTAGAACTTTTCTTTTTTCCTCCTTCTATCTTCTTAGATGATTTCTTAGATGTCTTTCTAGATCTCTTCTTAGATGATTTCTTAGATGATTTCTTGGATCCCTTCTTAGATGATTTCTTGGATCCCTTCTTAGATGATTTCTTGGAACATTTCTTACGTTTTCCTCTTTCCATCTTCTTAGATGATTTCTTAGATGTCTTTCTAGATCTCTTCTTAGATGATTTCTTAGATGATTTCTTAGATATTTTCTTAGATGATTTCTTAGATACTTTTCTCTTAAGTTTCTTTGAAGATCGTTTCTTAGATGATTTCTTAGATTTCTTTTTCTTTTGTTCAAGAGATGATTCCATTACATTAATAGTTTTCTTTGCTGTTCTACCTCTTTTCTTTCCACCATCTTGGATTTTTTTACTAGCATTATCAAACAGATCTTGTAATTTATTTTCTAAAGCAACAGTAGAGTTATTTTCATCACTAACTTTTGGCATATAATTTAATGAAGTAACATCAGCATTACCATATCCACAACCTCCTCCATTAAGATGATCAGATACTGGGAACCATTGAGGCATTGATGATGGAGAACCAATAGTTTCGTCTCCAAACTCAAAATCATCAGAGTCTTTTAATTGTATTTTAGACATTTTTATATATAATAATATGAGATAAAATAAGTAAAAATAAGAATGAAAATCATAAAATATTGAAAATAGTAAAATATTGAATAATTAAATCTATATCATATAAATATTTGATTACTAAAATATAAATATGGGAGTGCCAGGTTTCTTTTTATGGCTTTGGAAAAAATATAAGCTTAAAAGCTTCATTTTTAACAAGTTTGATATTGAACACAATAAATTTATATCTAAACAGTTTTCATCGTCGATTAATAACATAAACGAATTATTAATAGATGCTAATTGTCTGATACATCCTCAATGTTTTAGTGTTTTGGATAAAAACAAACATTGGACAAATATCGGAGATCTTGAAAATTTAATGATAAACGAAATATTATCATATATTGAATTATTAATAAAACAAGTTGATCCGAAAGATTTAGTTTACATAGCAATCGATGGTGTTGCACCTACTGCTAAAATAAAACAACAACGTCTAAGAAGATTTAAATCTGTTAAAGATAGTAATCTTTATAATAATATTAAACGAAAATATGGAAAAGAAATATCAAAATATTGGACAAATTCATCAATTACACCTGGAACTGTTTTTATGGAAAAATTAACAAAATCAATTATTAATCATTTTAAAACAAATAAACATAATTGTAAAGTAGTGTTTTCATCAAGTAATACACCATCTGAAGGAGAACATAAACTTTTACAATATATTAGAAATAAAGATGATATAGATAAAAAATACGTGATTTATGGGCTAGACGCTGATTTATTATTTTTATCATTATCATCCCAGAAAGAAAATATATTTTTACTTAGAGAAGCTCAACAAATGAATAATATTCAAGTTGATAATGAATCTCAATCATTTAATTATGTGTCAATTGATGTTATGAAACAATGTATTTATGAAGAAATAACTAGTAAATTAGATATGGAACAATTTGAAAATAAAATTGAAACTAATAACATAATTAATGATTTCGTGTTTATTTGCTATCTCCTTGGAAATGATTTTATACCTCATATTCCTTCTTTAGATATTAGAGGAAGTAAATTAAGAGCATCTGGTATAGATATATTAATAGAAGCATATGTAAATGTATTTCAAAATATTAAAGAACATATAATAAATATAACAGTAGATGAAAATGGAAGTAGGAAAATAACAATACATGACATATTTATCAATCAGTTATTAATATATGTTGGAGTTTCCGAGAATGACTTTTTTATGACAAACTATACAAATACCGAGACAAAACATATGCAATGTAACAGTAATGATCCTTATGATTTAGAGATATTTAGGATAGATAATTTAATGTTTAAAATAAATGATCCAATTGAATTAGGTAAAGATACACCGGAATTATGGAAATTTAGATATTATCAACATTATTTTCATTGTTCTCAAAATCAAGATAAAATGATAAAACAAATATGTCATCATTATTTTGAAGGATTATTATGGATCGCTTATTATTATTTCGATAAATGCCCTTCTTGGGAATGGTATTATCCTTATGAACATGCGCCATTTATATCTGATATGATTAGTAATTCAAAAGGATTTGATTTTAATGCTGTTCAATTTAAAATAGGTAAACCATTAAAACCATTTGAACAATTACTTGCTGTTCTCCCTCCACAATCATCATTTTTATTACCATTATCTTATAAATGGTTAATGACTGATGATAATTCTCCTATTATATATTTATATCCTATTAGTTTCGAATTAGATATGCTATATAAAAATAAATATTGGCAATCAATCCCGTTCTTACCAGATATAGATATAGACGTAATTCGAACATATTCTGAAAATATTAAGTTATCAATTACTGATATTAAACGAAATGAAGAAATTTATGAGTTATATGAATTTTAATTATTATTGCAGAATTCAAAAATATGAGAAAATTTCATAGAATTATGGGGGAAAGAAAAAAAACACACAACTTTATGCAAAAAATTCTTGTGTGTTTTTTTTTCTCCCCCCGAACTTTTGGGTATTTTTGTGTGTTTTTTTATGTTATTGAAAAAATTTTATAATCTTATTTTATTATTTTTATTTATACCCAACACGTAATTTTATTAAAATGATCTATTTGACAAATTTTTTGACAATTTTGACAATTTTGACAAAAAAATGTATATAAGAATTTAAAATATATAGTATTAATATAGTCAAATGAATTTCAAGTGTCAAAATTGTCTCAAGTGTTTTACCACTAAAAGACGGTTAGAGACTCATTTAAATAAAAAAAATAAATGTAAACGGAAAACCACGATTAATACGATTGTATCTGATTACTCCAAAATTACTCCAATTACTCCAAAATTACTCCAAAATTACTCCAAAATTACTCCAGTTAAAAAGGATATTTTTAGATGTGATTATTGTGGTCAAGAATTCAAAAGAAAATGGAATTTGAATAGACATCTTGATGGAAGATGTTCATATTTAAGACGATCGTCTTTAGATTTTTCTGAAACAGAAAATGAACCATCAGAAACAGATTCTGAAAATGAAATAAACACAAATGAACCGGTTGCAATCCAAAATGATCCGGTTGCAATCCAAAATGATCCGGTTGCAATCCAAAATGATCCGGTTGCAATCCAAAATGATCCATTTAATATAAAGATTAATAATTCAGAAATCATAAAAAAATATAATATTCAAGATGATAATGATGAATTAACATGTCAATATTGTGGTAAAAAATTTACGCTTGTCACAAATAAAAATCGTCATGAAAAATATAGATGTAAATCTAAAAAAACTATCATTGAAGAACAACAAAAAACGATAGAAGAATTGAAACAAGAATTAGACGATAATCTTAAAATACTGGAAAAGAAAGAGAAGAAAATAATAAAAAGAAATAAAACATTAGAAAGAGTTTATACAGAGAAAGAAATATTAAGTAATGCAGTAAGTAATTATAATGTGATCGTTAATTCTTGTATAAACTCACGTGATCTTATGTTACCACAAATTATATATACTGATCAAATTCCTAAAATAGAGTATTCTTATGATAAAAAAAATAAAGAAACATATAATAATATTGAAGAGATTGATGAAAAAACACCAACTATAACGATGTCTAATGAACATGTTGCATATTATATTGGATTAGGTGCAAAAGATGGAGTATCTGCAATGATTAAAAAATTACTGGTAAATAATATAGATGTAATAAATAGAGGTGTTTGGTGTTTTGATCCAACAAGATCTCGTTTTTTAATAAAACGCAATGGTATATTTATTAACGATAATAATGGTCAACGTTTATTGGACATTATTATGCCAGGAATAGAAAACCTATTCCATAAAGATTCTGACTTTTGGAGGGAAAAATTACTTGCAGAAAAACCGAAATCAACAGTTACTCTAATAAATTATACAAAAAGACAAACTTTTTTATACCATATGAATAATAAGAAAGTCAGACGAAAAATAGCAAAAGATATAGGTGCACCGTTATGTTTTGATAGAAAAGAAATATTAGAACAAATAAAGGAAGCAAAATATGATAATACTAATATAATATTTGATGATCAACCTGTAGATGAAATAAACTAATTGTAATTAATGATATGATTTTGATGGTATCATTAATAAAACTAACGATAAATATCGAACCAAACAGTTGAAAAGAAATTTATGAGTCATATGAATTTTAATTATTATTACATATTTCAGAAATATGAGAAAATTTCATAGAATTCTTTGGGATAGAAAAAAAACACACAACTTTATACAGAAAATTCTTGTGTGTTTTTTTTTCTTCCCCCGAACTTTTGGGTAATTTTTTGTGTTTTTTTATGTTATTGAAAAAATTTTATAATCTTATTTTATTATTTTTATTTATACCCAACACGTTATTTTATTAAAATGGTCTTTTTGACAATTTTTTGACAATTTTGACAATTTTTTGACAATTTTGACAAAAAAATGTATATAAGAATTTGAAATATATAGTATTAATATAGTCAAATGACTTTTGAATGTCAACGATGTTGCAAGTGTTTTACCACTAAAAGACGACTTGAGACTCATTTAAATAAAAAAAATAAATGTAAACAGAAACCCATCACAAATAACGATGTTAAAAAATTGAACCAAATTGAACCGGTTCAACCGAAATTGAACCGGTCATTTGACAATTTTGAACCGGATAAAATAGAAACATTCAGGTGTAAATATTGTCGTAAATTATTCAAATGGAAGTCAGCAATGGTTCGTCATGTAAAATATAGATGTCCATATTTAAGACGATCGTCTTTAGATTTTTCTGAAACAGAAAATGAAACATCAGAAATAGATTCCGAAAATGAAATGAACAAAAATGAACACAAAATGAACAAAAATGAACACAAAATGAACAAAAATGAACACAAAAATATTTATAAAAAACAAGAAAATGACATTAAAGATGATAAATTAATATGTCAATATTGTGGTAAGAAATTTACATTTACGACTAGCAAAATACGTCATGAAAAATATTATTGTAAATCTAAAAAAACTATCATTGAAGAACAACAAAAAACGATAGAAGAATTGAAACATGAATTAGATGATAATCTTAAAATACTAGAAAAGAAAGAAAAGAAAATAGTAAAGAGAAATAAAACATTAGAAAGAGTTTATACAGAGAAAGAAATATTAAGTAATGCAGTAAGTAATTATAATGTGATCGTTAATTCTTGTATAAACTCACGTGATCTTAGATTACCACAAATTATATATACTGATCAAATTCCTAAAATAGAGTATTCTTATGATACACAAAACAAAGAAACATATAATAATATTGTAGAGATTGATGAAAAAACACCAACTATAACAATGTCTAATGAACACGTTGCATATTATATTGGATTAGGTGCAAAAGATGGAGTATCTGCAATGATTAAAAAATTACTGGTAAATAATATAGATGTAATAAATAGAGGTGTTTGGTGTTTTGATCCAACAAGATCTCGTTTTTTAATAAAACGCAATGGTATATTTATTAACGATAATAATGGTCAACGTTTATTGGACATTATTATGCCAGGAATAGAAAACCTATTCCATAAAGATTCTGACTTTTGGAGGGAAAAATTACTTGCAGAAAAACCGAAATCAACAGTTACTCTAATAAATTATACAAAAAGACAAACTTTTTTATACCATATGAATAATAAGAAAGTCAGACGAAAAATAGCAAAAGATATAGGTGCTCCATTATGTTTCGATAGAAAAGAAATATTAGAACAAATAAAGGAAGCAAAATATGATAATACTAATATAATATTTGATGATCAACCTATAAATGAAATAAATTAATTGTAATATAATATATTTTAATCAAAAATCATTATTATGTTTTGAATGTAATCCAAGCAATATTTGAAGTGTTTGTGAAATCGTTATTAACATATGTATCTTTCGCTAGATCAATATTGTATTGAGAATTGTCTCCACTTTGCGAAACGCAATTATAATTTTCAAAAGCATCATTAAATTGCCTAAATCGTCTTGCATCTATATTATCTCCATTTTTATACATTCTAACAACATTAAGTGTTCTTTTAGAAATATTGAATTTTTTAATATTGTTTCTATTTATTTATTGTTGAAATGAAAAAATTTATCGAAATTTAAAGAGTTTTACAGAAAAATTTTATTATATCAAATTGCAGAATTTAACGTTTTTTCCAAAAATCTACGTTAGAAGTGGTAGTGTGAAATGTTTATTTTAATGTTTTTTATATTTTTAATAACACCATTAAATGATGTTATTAAAATAAGTGATTTTATTAGAAAATTGAAATAATTTATTATTATATAAAATGATTCTAATAGATAACTAGTAATAAACATAATGAGCGAAATATTTGATAAAGACTCAACAATTAAAAATAAAAAACAAACAAAAGGTCTTAAGCGAAATAGTATAGATAAATTTTACACTAAAAAAGATATAGCAGAAAAATGTACTAATTTAATGTCAGAATATTTAACAATATCAAAAAATGATTTAATAATTGAACCAAGTGCAGGAAATGGATCGTTTATCCCATATATTAAAAAAATAGTTAATAATTATATGTTTTATGATATTGAACCAGATAATGAAGAAGTAATAAAACAAGATTATTTGAAATTAGATTATACATTATTGAAAAAAAATAATAAAACGATACATCTTATAGGTAATCCTCCATTTGGTAGACAATCATCAACTACAATTAAATTTGTTAAAAAATCATGTGAATATTGTGATAGTATATCTTTTATACTTCCAAGATCATTTAAAAAAGAAAGTATGAAAAAATATTTTAATGATTATTTTCACGTAATATATGAAATGGATTTACCAGATAAATCGTTTTTAGTAAATGATATAGAACATGATGTTCCATGTGTTTTTCAAATTTGGAAAAAAGAAAATTATAAACGGATAACAATAGATAAAATTTTACCTTTGAATTTTGAATTTGTGAAAAAAATTGAAACTCCTGATATTTCATTTAGAAGAGTAGGAGTATATGCAGGAAATATCAGTAAAGATATAGAAAATAAAAGTGAACAATCACATTATTTCATTAAATTTTTAAATGGTAAAACAATCGACTGTAATATTGATCTGATTAAAAAAATTAAATTTAATTCTAATAATACAGTTGGTCCTAAATCAATATCAAAACAAGAATTGATAAAAGAATTTAATAGTTTCTTATAAATTATATTATTATTCAAAGTATTCATTTATTATTTGCTCAAGTCCATTTAGATAACATAATGTATTATTTTTAAAACCAATATTAAAAAATTCAAATGTTTTACTAGAATCGCTAGTAAATTTTTGCTCATTACATATAACACAAAGTAGTTTACTATTATCAGTATTTATTTTATTACCTATTAAATAATTAGATCCTCTATTTGATTGATGGCCACCAGTCCAGAAATCTAGTTGATTCATTCCGATTATTACTTTCTTACTTTTTTTGTCTAAGATATACCAATCTGGTATCTCTCCAGTCTGACAATTGTGACATTTTTTTTCAAATCTAATTTTAAATTTATCATTATCTAATTCCATGTCATTAATAGTATCTTTAACAATACTATTAAATTTATTTCCTTTGATAACACCTTTTGTTCCTGCTGGAATTAATTCTAAAATATAATCATTAATTATTCCTTTGATTTCGTTTTTTTTAACATTGTGTTTTTTCAAAATATTTGTTAGTCTATCAACTTTAATTTCAACAGATTTACATTTTTTATAATCATCAATTAGTGATATATCTTTTAATTTATTTATTGTATCATAACATATTTCTTCATCTATTCGTTTATTTATATATGATATTGTTAAATTATTTTTACATTTTTTTTATCGGTATGTTGCATCTTTATGTTTATTATTATTATTATTATTTCATTATGTTATTTTTTATAATAAATTAATAATTCAATTTTTATTTAGGGGGGACCAAAATAGTTCTAATTGCAG
>Ga0257125_1001531_pt1 | contig 23142 bp, 20 predicted proteins | sample SI106_200metaG_FD_190183 | JGI IMG/M metagenome (GOLD analysis project Ga0257125, IMG submission 190183) | Marine microbial communities from Saanich Inlet, British Columbia, Canada - SI106_200 | ecosystem: Environmental > Aquatic > Marine > Inlet | place: Canada: British Columbia | collected... | reverse complement strand
TGTTGACCTTTGTCTACCTCATCGACTCCGAAGTGGCGGGCTATAGCCATGCCCCAGTCCATGTAACCACCGGCATACCAGATGACGTCTCCCCTACCTTTTTGTTTATCATGATACTCATACCCCTTGGCGTAGTAGATCTTGGCACCTGCGATGCGATTTTTGCCATCCACGTACCTGAAAGCTCGGTAGAATAGATTGGGGTCAACCTCGGTGTCATTATTGAGAATGTGCACTACCTTGGCACCCATTCTCAAGGCCTTCTTGATTCCGATATTGTTACCAACTGAGAAGCCCACATTGCCACCTGCATCAATTAGATCGAGGTCGGGGAACCTTTTTTTGAGCTGGGGAATCGAGTCGTTGCCAGAACCGTTATCGACGACAATGATGTGAGGCTTGTCCTTAGAATTGTTGATTGAGTTGATGGCGACTTCTGTGTCTTCCCACTTCTTGTAGTTGATCATCACAACTGCGTGTTTGATCTTGCTTCTCTTCTTTTTTTTCATATTACCTTTCTGATTATTTTGTCTTTGAGACTCGACTTACCTATCTTACTTGTCCAGTGAAGAGACTCTTTGTAGCCATGACGGAAAAACTCCTTAGGATGACTGACTAACTCATTCTCACTTGCGAGACTCTTGTACTGATTCTTTTCCCAGTAGAAGAAGAGAACAAGATAATAATAGATTAACTGTAAAAATGCCAAGACAAATCCATGCATCCCATCCTTGTATCCCTGGTCAAAAAAGAAACGAGAGACGAACTCAGAAACTGATCTTTTCATTGTATGCTGGAGAGTGATTGGTTTGCCCTGGGTTATGGCATCACTGGCTTCTGACTCTGCGTAACGAAAACTCCTATTGAGATAGTCTGAAATGCTGGTGTAGTTCTCGTGGATGAGGGCGTACTTCTCTTTTGGCTCGAGTTCTAGAATATCCCCTTTGACATCTGGTTTGGCGTGGATGTATTTGGGCCAACTGACTTTGCTTTTTTGGACAAACCGGATCTGATGATCTGGCCACCAACGACTATGTTTGATCCATTTGCCAAAAACAAAGTTCTTGCGAGGGATCTCAACTCCTGCATACTCACCATCTTTGGCAACTTGCTGGAGAATGGTTTGGAGAGACTGGGTGAGTTGCTCATCAGGGTCAATCACGAGAACATAGTCGTGCGCGGCGTACTTGAGTGAAGATTGCCTAATCTCTTCGACTATCTCTACCCTCTTATGAGAGATGAGGTTGGCCTTGTGCTTTTTTATCACATCCTTTGTCTGATCATTACTCTCCAGATCCACTACTGTAATATCATCTGAGAATCCCTTGAGGGAAGTTAGGCAGCGATCTAGACTCTCCGCTTCATTATGGGTGACGATAATTACTGAGATATTAGACATCGTGTAGTTATTCTACCAGAGTTATGACTTTTTGAAGGAATTGGCGAGAATATTCTTGACTTCGGCCTTGAGGAATTTGCCATCTAGTGTGTAGATGAGAATGGAGTAAACAATGATGCCAAGGATGATAGCTAGAATAAGTGTAAATAAGCTCGTGACAAAGAACTTATTAAAGAGAAAAATGGTAGATGCCATGACAAGTGAAGCCAAGAGAGGAATGCGGATGGAGTTAAGAGTATTGACTTTAACCACCTTGTTCATCTCGCGAATAACGAGCGGGAAGGTGAGGTAGGTAATAATGAAGATAGTAATTGTAATACCGACAAAACCAACATACTTGATCATCGGCAAACCGATCCCCCATGTCATAAGAGTGTACAAGACCATAAGTTTGAGGACTACTTTTGGCTTGCCAAGTGCGTAGAGTGCGTTGGTGTAAGTCGTAGTCACGATGACTGGGAGAGCGGCGGCAAGCAACCACAGGAGTGCCGGAAGAGCTGGGAGCCATTTGTCACTTTTGTCAGCGTAGAGATACTGAAGAAGGCTAGTGGAGGTGACCATAAGCCCAGTCACGGCTGGAAAATACAGAATACTCATGAGATGAGTTGACTTCTCTAGCCAGCGACGGAGGCGCGCCTTGTCATGTTGAATGCGAGAGTAGGTGGGGAAGGTGATTCTGGAGACAATCGTGATGATCTCCATTGGACGACTACTGATATTCTGTGCCAGGTTAAGAAATCCGACGGCGACTGGACCATAGAAAAAGGCAATCACAGTTGGGGTGATATTATCCTTGAGGAGTGCAAGGAGAGAGTTGAGTTGATAAGGTACGCCAAAACTAAGAAGCCCTTTGATCGACTTTTTGTCAAACCCCCACCCCATTTTCCAAGGAGCAATAATATTAAGAGAGACTGCCCCGAGAAATGTTCTTGCTAATACTGCAACTGCTAGACTCCAGACACCATATCCCTTGAACGCCATAAAGACTGCTATTCCATTGTAGGCAACAGTCTCTAGGATCTCTGGGATAATCAGAATATCAAAGCGAAGTTTGCGTTCAAGAAGAATCGAGGGGATAGTTTTGAATGAAGTAAGGAAGATGCTAAAGCTGAGCGCTCTAATTAGCCACATTCCCTGTGAACCCAAGTCGTAGATGTTGGAAACATACGGCGAGACTACCCAGGCAATAAGCATGAGGAAAGTTACCAATAATTGCTGAATGGTGAAGGTGGTTCTGATGTCCTTGAGATCAAGCTCTTCCTTTTTTTGGATCAAGGCAGCGCCAAGACCAACATCAGAGAAAAAAGCGAGGAAAGTAAAAACGATAAAAGTAACAATCGCAAAGATTCCAAAAGTTTCTTGGGGAAGGGTTCGCGCGAGAAAAATGACTCCAAAAGTATCAATTACCTTGAGAATGATACGTCTAAAAGAAAGTGTGAACACCCCCTTAAAAGCACGTTGTTTGAGATTATCTAGATTTGACATATAGGTATCCTACTACAAAGAGAGTAATAAGCGAGATGAATGAAGCAATGCTCTCTAGAAGAGTGTGTGACTGAGTAATAACTATCTCGTGAGAATCGTCAAGAAGATCAAACTCAATAAGCCCATCTTGACTTGGACGTAAGGCTAGTGGCATACCATTATCAGTAGCTACCCAAGTTGGGTAGTAGGTACGAGGGAGAACAAAGGTGCCGGGACCTTCTTGGCTTGTTGGGAGAGATGGAGCTTGAGACTCGGGAAATGAGGACACCCAGACAGGCAAGAATTCTGGGACTTTGGCTGCTAACTCATTTTGCAAAAAAGTTGTGTTGGTAAATTCCTGATCACTGTATGGTTTTTGAGCTTGAGGTGAGAAATACTTGAGATTAAAAAACAGTAATAACGAGATTGTAAGGATGGTGTAGAGGGTGCGCAACTGAGTGGACTTGAATAGTGTGACTGAGAGACCCGCCAAGACCGAGACTGCAAGAGAGATGAGAGCCAAAAATCGCCAAGGAAACTGAATGACCTGCAATACAAAAATATTATCCCAAAGGATTCTCGAGAATGAGGTAGTCATGATGACAGAGAACAAGAGAGTCACACCGGCAAATAGAGCGAGAGTTTGAGCTTTTTTGTGACGGAGACCCACAATGACACCGAGGCCGGCGAGTATTAGGTGAAGTTTGCCAATCTTAAAAGAAATCCCATCCTCCAAACCAGGGGCAGATCCTCCAAACCCCCAGACAGAATCCCATAATTGAGAGGGAGAGACGAAGTGGAGTGAGTAGTTGGTGAGGCGAGAGAGAGCGTCGACCTGGACGAAGTCTCTTTCAAAAATCAGCGGTAAGAGATAAAAACTTGCCAGCAACAATGAGAGCATGGCTGTGATTACTACCCTCCTGAGATGCTTGCCTTGATATAGCAAAGTCCAGACCATGAGAAAAGGAGCAACGAGAAGTGGAATCAGGTTGTGAGAGAGAAGAAATAATGCCGTGATTACACTAGTTACTCCGACTCGTCGAGGGTTGAGAGAGCGCCATGCCCAGAACAGCCATGGCAATAACATGATCGCAAAAAGCTCAGCATAAGAACCTCTGACAAATAGTCCGATTGCACGATACGGCACTAACAAAAAACTAACAGCTGAAAGAAGACCAACCAGATGACCATACCTCTTCATCAAGTAGTACATGCCAATCCCTCCCGACAAACTGATGAGGATCAGGCTCAGTTTGAGAGCGGTGAGGAGAGTTGGGGTAAAAATGCCAATAAAAGCAACTAAGTAATAGAAGGCAGGAGCATAAAAATGAAAGAGAGGATAACCATAACCAAGGTTGGCTGTGTTGGCCCAGACTGCAGGAATCTGACCATCCATCAGAGTCTCTCTGAGTAGATAGACTCTTCCCAAGTGAGTTGGATCATGCACATCGAAGAAGCCAAACTTGAGTAATGGAAGGCAGGTTAGAAGGAGAACTCCTAGGATAATTAACCAGATGAGAGTAGATTTTTTTGGCATATCCTATGGGATGAGACGATACAACCTAATCCAGCTGTCATCGTGTTTTTTGTATGCGAGAATCTCTTCTAAGCCAGGAGGGGTTGAGTCAATCTGAGTATTGTTGAGAACAAAGTAAATAGTGTTTTCATCTGATTCTCTGGCACGAAGGTCTTGGGGGGGTATTTCGTTAAGAGGCCAATAACCAGTGATTGTGAGATTGTTGAGACCATATGTATAGAGCTCGAGACCGTGGGGAAGGAGACCAAAGGTTCCTTCGGTGCCAACAATAATCTGTTGTCCACCGGCACTACGAGCCTCATCTGTGAGGTACTGGCTAATCTCCTTGACCCCATTTCCAGAGGCCCAGCCATCTGTGTAATCAGCATCATCTGAGAGGAGTGGGGTCTCTAGCGGGGAGGTGATCGCGAGAATAATAAAAAACATTGGCATAATGCTCAAACCAAGACTGATGAGAAATGAGCGCTTGAGCTCAAGGCGCGAGACAAAATAAGCTACGAATAATAAGAAATATGGGACGACAAATAGAATGTAGCGTGAGCGATATAAACTAGCGATTGCAATCTCTGCTGCAAGAGGAACAAGAAACCAGACAGAGAGATGGAGAGTTTGCTTGAGATTCTTTTTGCCCAGTTGATAGGCACCAAATAATCCAGTGAAGGCAACAGGCCAAGTAAGATAATGGAGAAGCCACCTGGTGGAGTTAACGATGTTTTTGCCGAGACGAATTGGATCTTGAAGTATTTCGGCGATTGGTACTGCGAAGTCATTGTTTTTTTGGATGATAATGTGCATCCACGGAGAGAGACGCTGGATATTGTAGATCATTTGTGCGAGAACAAAGATCAGGAGATATTGACCAAGATATTGCAACAGGGAACTACGCTTCTGAAGTGAGGTGTGATTGGTGATCAATCCGGCTGGGAACAAATATAAGTAGATGACTGCGGGTGATTTGACTAGCATCGCTAGGCCAATCGTGATACCGATAATCAGAGCTAGATCTAGGCGAGGTTTGTTGTGATAGATCAAACTCAAGCAAAAAATCAGAACACCAAAAAATGTCAGCATGCTCCCGACTACTGCAAAACGATTGTAAAAGAAAAGGAATGGAGTAATCGTCCCAAAAAAAGCAGCCCAGTATGCTGTACGCTTGCCCCCCGTAAGAAAGCCTGCATACCACATCGCAATAATCGTACCAAGACCAGATAGGACTGAAACTAGACGGATTGCGAATAAGGGGTTGTTAATAATCTTGAGAAACGGCATTGCGATCCACATAAATAATGGCTGCTTACCGTCAGTCAGAGAGATGAATCTCCACGAAGCATCGTATAGTGAGATCTGAGACCAGCGACCGTAGATTGCCTCATCGACAAAGATCGGAAGGCCTGTGAGGTTGGGGAGGGTAATAACAAAGTAGAAGATGAATATAAGAGCAATGAGCAGGTAGTCGCTTCGAGTAAGAGTGGGGAACAATTGCATTGTCATAGCTAGATTATAACAAGGTTAACTTCTTCTATGTTTGGCAAAGATTTTTGAGAAAAATAGATAGATTAGGGGTGCGGCAAAAGTGAGTAGGAAATTGAACTCCCTGGTGTAAGTCCAGAATCCAGTTGAAACATAGGGGAAATAGTAATAGAGAGCAAGAATCGTCATAAGAGAGGAAAAGATAATGGTAATGCGTGAATTAGTGAGAAGTGAGGCTGTGAAGAACCAGATCAGATACCATGGCTGGAAACGATCAATCCAGATTAGGAGAGGAAGATATAGTAGCCAGGCTGAGAAAAATATAATCTGATCTTTGCTCAGGTACCTCTGGAGAAAATATGCAGGAACCATAACTATGGCCATCAGTTTGATCGAAATTCCATAGAAAAGCGAGATAAATGATTGCTTGTACTTGTTCTTGAGAAACAAAAGGATTGCCAGGAGATAAAAAGCCATCATGATCCCATCATTGTGACTGTTAACGAGCGTCTCGAACAAGATCAGAGGATTGAGTGCGTAGGTGAGCTGAAGGAGGGGAATGTTTTTGACTGATTTTAGCTTGTGTGCGATCTCCCCTATCAGCTTGATACTCCAGAGATAGAAGCCATATGGAATCAGCTTGGCGATAAGGAGAGAGAGCGTGAACTTGCCAAGACCAAGAAGGTAAACTGGAGAATAGAGAAGGGTATGACCATATCCGTAAGCTGCGGGAGTGTGGACCCAGCGCATAAATCGAAGCCATGGATCTCCCTCAAAATGGAGAGGCGGGTATATATGAGGGTTGGCATGATAGTGCCAAATGATCTTGGAATGGAACATGTAGTTATAGACGTCATAAGAGAACATGGGATAGCAAAGAGTTAAGATGAGCGAAAGAATAATAATCTTAGGCCAAGGGAACTTGGTGAGTTTTTTGCCAGACTTAAGAGTCCACAAATAGAGGAGGGCAAAACCGAGGGTAAATAATAAATAGATATTGCCAGATAGAGGACGATCAAAATAAACCAAGTGCTGCAACTTGGAGATGAGTGAGAGAATGCTGGGGTTACTGGTTAGAGTGAGATTGAGATCAACAAAACCATATGAATATGCAAAAAAACCTAGTGTTAACAAGAGATAACTAACAAGAATTACAAAGCTCATAAATCGTATTTATGGAGAGTGTCGTTAACCCTGACGCGCATAATCTCAAAAAGCATCTCCAGAGATTCTTTGACAAAATTGCGAGACTTGCCGAGAGTGGTATCCTCGTTTTTCCAGATTACCCGCACTTCTTTGATACTTGCTCCGAGTTTTTTGGCGATGTGCAACAACTCAACGTCGTAGGCGGTGACTTTCCAGCCAGAAGCATTGTTAGCTCTCCCAAAAAGACGCATGTGTGAGAATATATCTCTTGCAAGACTAGTCTTGATTAACTTGAAGCCACACTGGGTATCTTTGATCTCGGGTAGCAATATCAAGCGACGAACAAGAAGGAAGACTATTGAGGCAAGCTGGCGAATAGGAGTGGTGTCAGTACGCTTGACTCCCCGAGAACCTATGACAACATCGTACCCTTCTGTAGTATGTGGAAGTAACTTGCTGAGCTCTTTGATAGGAGTCGACTGGTCCATGTCAGTGAGGAGTACGTGCTCCCCCTTGGCCTTATTGATACCAGATCTCAGGGCATATGGCTTGCCTGCATGTTGGTTGTACAGCAACTTGATCTCAGGGTTATTGGCAATGAAATCTTTGATTGCAAGAAGACTAGAGTCAGTTGAGCCGTCGTCAGAGATGATGACTTCGAATGTAAATTTTTGTTTTTTGAGATAATCCAAGATGTCTTGGAGTACTCCACGCTTGATGTTCTCTATTTCGTTGTAGTTGGGGATGAGGATGGTAACCTTTGGGGATTTGGTTTTCATATTATTCTTTCTCGATATTTATTGTTCCCACATATGTATCATAGGAGATTCTTTCGTTTTGTACCATAACCCTTTTTTGACTAAACTCATTTATCTGAGGGTGTCCCAGATATTCAGCAATTGAGGGATGGGTGGGACCAGTCAGGAAAAGTAGGGTGGTAGTCTCCTCGTCGCTCGAGCAGGGACCCCTCTCACAGATGACATATACAAGATCCTGGAGATCATTTTTGGGAGGGTTATCAGAGAGGGAGAGGTAGTACTGGATTGTTGTTATTGATGAACCTTGAGCATTGACTGTGTTGTAGGGACGATTGTTGGCTTGAGAAAGTATATAGTCTGAGATCTCAACTGCCCTCTCTACCTGGATAGATGATTTACTGCGCAGATTGTAGATCAGAGTAGGATAGCTCCAGATAAGTAATCCCGCGAGGAAGATGACGCTAATCGCTCTAACCACTGGTCTGGCTCTAGTAGCAAGCGCTCCAAACATAAGTGCAATAGTGGGAAAAAGATGTGAGACATAGTGTACGTTTATGTTTTCTCGAAGAAAAGAAATAGTGATTATTGTGCCTATCAAGAAAAACCAAAGCTGCTTGAGATCTTTGGAATGCTTGTTTCGTCGCTTGAACAAGGCAGGAAAGAGGAGAAGGAGAAAGCTCGCTGAGTTTACTAAGCTAGATGGGACTTCTTTGAGCGCGATTGATTGGCTTCCAACAATACCTTTGGATACCATCACAATATTATTCTTGACCCTTTCAAGATAACCTGGCCCCACACTGTTTTCTGCTTTTTTGGAGACTAGATACTTAAAGAAAGCTTGAGTATTCACAAAATCATGTCGAAGCTCAAAAGCCCAGAATGGAGCTGTGACAATAACAAACCCAGATACGATAAGTAAAATGCGTTTGATTAATTCTTTTTTTGGAATTATTTTTATATCTTGCTTGAGTAGAGCGAGAGCAGTCAAGACTACCATGATGAGAGCGACATAATGGAGCTGAAAGAGAGCGCCGGCATAGAGTCCCAAAATAAACCACTTCCACCGCCCAACATAATCAAAAACAAAGAGAAGAAGGACTGAGAAAAAAGGCACTAAATTGGGATTCCAGGAAGATCTAGAGTAATGGAGCATGACTGGGGACAACGCGTACATAAACCCTGCAACTAAGCCACCCCAAAACCCGAATTTCTTTTTTCCCCAAGAAAAAATAAGAAAGGTGGTTGCAACTCCGAACAGACCTACCATAATTGCTGGACCAGCTGGATGCATCTGAGAGATGAGAAGAGCAGGTGTAATAAGGTAGTAATAGAGAGGGCCCAAGTACATATTGCCCACAGAAGTCTCTGGACCCAGGAGGATTGGGGTCTTGTTGTCTATCATGCGTTTGGCGATCAAGACATCCCTGGCCTCATCACCCTGAAAGATAAATGTCTGGTCTATCCTGTATAGATGTGTAAAAGAAGAAACTAGGAGAAGAATGATCGTCAGAATGGTAAAAAGTTTTTTCATGAGTTGAGTCTTTTCCAGAGAACAAAACTCTCCCTAAGGGCACGAAGAATTACTCTGGGATTACTGCCAGTCTGGATGCCCATCTTACGCTCATAATGGTTGATTGGTGTCTGATGGATGGTGGCCCCATTTCTAATAAGTTTCGTCATGAGCTCAGTGATGGTGATAGCGCTGCTGGTCTCAAGAGTGATGTTGTCTAGCAGGTTCTTGGGGATTAGTTTGTATGCACAGTCCACATCCTTGAGGCGGAGACCAAACAGAAGCAGGTTCCAGTATTTGAGTAAAACTTGAGCAAGGATAAGGCGCAATAAAGGATCTCTTCTCTTGTGGCGATAGCCAATAACTACGTCTGCTTGATCGCGCAGTGAGATGAAGTGGGGGAGTTCGTCAAACTGAAATTGTCCGTCAGAGTCAGTAAAAAAGACCCAGTCATACTGAGCTTCTTTGAGGCCGGTCTTAATAGAAGCTCCGTAGCCAAGATTCTTGGGATGGGAAACCAATTTCACGAATGAGTGCTTCTTGGCATACTCTGCAACCAGTAGAGAGGTGTCGTCGCTGGAGCCATCATCAACTACAATGATCTCGTATTTGTCTGATACTTTTTGGATATATTTGGCGGCGTCGGCGAGAGTTTTTTTGATATTCCCGGCCTCGTTGTAGGCAGGAAAGAAGACTGTGAGTTCTTTTAGCTTATCTCTAATCATCTAACAATTGTAACATTACTTGATTGGAATGGGTTATTGTTTTCTCATGTAGAGACTGATTGTTGTGGAGTCATAGATGAGCTCAAACTGCACCGGAGAAGAGAGTGCGCGAACTGCATCTTCTGTGCCCCATTCTGTTTTGTAGATGTAGTAATAATCGGCGGGCACTGAAGTTATACTACCACCTTTGTACTTGTTGACTACATCTAGGCGAGGTTGATAACTAGAGTTGAGAACCATCAGTTGATCTGTGTCTAGATAATAAGTGTATTTCTCGGCAAGGGCAGGAATAACTGCGTTTCTGTGAACAGGGTTATTAACATAAACTATTCCCGGAGGAGCTTCCTTGAGCACACTGAGAGCTTCTAGCTCTTCGTTACCAATAATTTCTTGATCTGCCGTAAGAAAGCGGAGTTGCTCGAGATTGTTGGGAATCGTAAAGATAATAATCAAAAAAATGATTAACCAACTGCCTCGCCATTTTGAGTGAGCTAGATCAGACAACCACTCTACCAAAAGTATCCCTGAAAGCCAGGCTCCGTAATAAAGAAACTGCATGGTGTTGTACCAGCCGCCATTTTGCACAAACAAGATCGGTGCCAGAACGGTCAATAAAATTGTAAATGAGATTGCTTGATAAAATGGAGACAATTTCTTCTTGAAGATTGAGGAGGCCACATATATCCCCGCCAGAATGCGAGTCCCAAAATTGATAAGGAGAAATAGTCCGAGAGAGTATGCTTCGATTGCCCATAATCTGGGGGAGAAGCTAGTCGCATTCTCATAGAGATGGTACCTGGCGAGCGTCAAGCTATGGTTGTAAAAGAGGAGGGAGTCGTCTATCAATAAGTGAGTCAGTGCAAGTGGTGCCCAACTAAATGGAATGCTAGAACCTGAGGAAACTCCATAAAAAACGAGCAGACCTAGAAAACTACCAGTGATTATCAATAATGCTTGAGTAAGAAAATCTCTCAATGCAAGCCTTTTCCCAACAAACTCTAGCAATTTGAAAATAGAAGTAAATAGGAGAGCTACAACTCCGCCATAGAACTTGAGACCAAAAAGAACGAAAAACAGAATTCCGAGGATGATGGATTGTCTTTTTTGATCCTTGCGGTTAATAAGCATGATGATCCAAAGGATGACTGAGAGCGAGAAGGCAAACTGAAGATTGAGAAACATAGTGGCAGGCTGAATGGAGGTTACAACTGGGAAGCCACGCAGAGACGAGTAGAAAAAAGTGCGATCCTGATAGAGGGTTGCGAGATAACTAAAGGAACTACCAAAATATAAGAAAAAGGCAAGAAGATTGGCTTTGAGAAGGTTGGATGTTCTAGTTTTAATAAAACGAAGAACGCTCCATATATATAAGAGTGCAGCAATAATTGGAAGAAGTTGGAAAAAGCTAAAGAAAGGTGAGATTCCTAGCCTGCTCAAAAGATGAAGGATATAATCCAAGAGAAAGTTGTAACTGGAGAGTGATTCGCCCGCCATAAGAGGATTCTGGAGCGGCCAACTCCCAAAACCAAGTTTTGCGAGACTGATATGCCAGAGAGAGTCATGCAGATGCCACTGACCAATCTGAAGATTGCAGATCCCCGTTGTGCAATGCATAAAACCATTTGGAAGAATAAATGATAGAGAGAGAAACGCAAAGAAAAACGACTGAATAACTAACCACTTATTGAGTCTAAGTTTCTTCATAACGATATTAGTATAGCAGTCGATCGAGCATATGCAGTATGATATGGGTATGAGGAAAAATATTCTTGTAGCAATTGCAATTGCTATCGTATCTCTAGTAGTGTTCTGGTCACCATTTCTTCTCAAGGCTGACAAACTCTGGGGAATTGAGTTAAAAGACCACTCGATGCAGACGATTGTCGCTAATTTTGATGGAATCAACTTCTTGATAGTGGCAAAATCTCTCTACAATCAAGGAATCATTGAGACTGATTATCCGAGTATTTTGTCAGGGAGAGTGAACCTCTATTTCTCTGCCCATTACCCAGGATTCCCACTCATGATTAGAGCTTTTGATATCTTTCTCTCTGGACCAAATGCCCTTCTGGCTGCAATCGCACTGAGCAATATCCTCCTTTCTGTTGCGCTCTATTACCTATATCAAAAGATTACCCCGAAAGGTAAGGGAGCGTTGTATCTGACAGCTTTGGCGTTATTTATCCCAGCTAGGATGCTCTCGATGCGGACAGTGGGTTCCAACGAAAGCCTATTCATCTTCTTTGTTCTAACTTCACTCTTGTTGTCATCTAACAAAAAATATTGGTTGTCGGGAATCGCTGGAGCTGGAGCCGTACTAACCAGAAGCCCAGGGATCTTACTTATGTTTGCTTATGCTGTTCCCCTATTAGCTAATCTTAAGAAAAAAAATAAAATTGATTGGAAAAGCTACCTCCCATATTTATTGATCCCTCTTGCCCTAGTATCTCTATGGATTTTCTACGGACTCAGGTTCGGAGATTTCTTGGCTTACTTTAAAGTTGGTGGAAATATCAACCTCTATTTCCCCCCATTTATGACATTTGGCTCTAACTTTGACTGGATCTCTGGGATGTGGCTAGAGGATATTATCTATACATACCTATTTTACGGCGTGGGAATACTGCTTTTTTTTCAGCACCAGATAAAGAAGAATAAAAGCCTAGCAGTACTTGGATATTTTGCGCTTATATACTACACGATGACCTTGTTTATAGTGCATCGCGATATTGCGCGCTACTCTCTACCAATTGCTCCTATTGTAATTGCGGGGTATGCTCCATTTATTCAGTCCAAGTATCTTAAGTACGCCTTAGTTGCTCTGATCGTCCCAATCTATCTTTATGCCTGGAACTTCATACTCAATAATGTGCAACCGGTTATGGACTGGTCAGCTTTCTTATGAAGAGCAAAGTCCTGACAACTATATTAGTTGTAGCAGGACTGGTTGCGAGCTTGCTAGTCATATTCCCAAGTGGGAGAGAGTATTGTTATCAGGACCAGTGCGGAGTAATGTTCTGGGGAGCTCATGAGCATGATGCTATATGGCATCTAGCCGTATCTAACACCCTATTCTCTAATTTCCCATTCGAGATGCCAAATATGTCAGAGAGTATGATGAGTGGATACAATTATCTCTTAGATATTGTGATTGCGACTACCTCATTTGTTACCCGTATCCCTGCCTCAAATTTATATTTCCAGATCATCCCGATATTATGGTTTGGTCTGTTTGTATGGTTAAGTAGCAAATTTGCCAAGCAATATCATAAGAGCAAATACTATCTACCCGCATTGCTATTTTTTAGTTTTTTTGGGAGCTCACTCGGCTATTTGATCACTCTCAAGAATGCTGGCTCTTTCTGGGGCTCAAGCTCTATCCTCTCTATGCAACCATTGCAGAACCTGCTTAACTTACAGTTTTCCCTATCCCTTTTACCATTCCTGGCAATCTTGATCGGACTGGTGAATAAGAGGAGGAGCGTCAAGGACTATGTTCTTTATGGAATATATGCATTCATAGCAATAGGACTAAAGCTCTATACGGGGGTTGGAATAGTGATGCTACTCATTGTGGACTGGGTAATAAGAGCGATCCGCAGGAAAGACCCAATACTACTATCAACTCCTAAGCTGCTGATTACCGGACTATTCTCGATACTTGCTGTGATAATCTTTTATGCGCCATTTTCGCAATCAACTGGAGCTCCATTCTTACTTGATCCCATGGCTACAGTTAACCCCATCGTAGAGGACTCTAGCCTACTATATCTACCCAAGACTGCTGAGAGACTCTACTCTCTTAGAGGAGTCAAACTAGTAGTAATTGAGCTTTTTGTGCTCGGACTATTCCTAGTATTTAATTTTGGCTCCAGAATATTTGCAGCGTTTGGGCTAGCAGGTAAACAAGAACCAAATGAGATCAGGGAAATAGTTGGCTTAACTGCTATTATCATGCTGATATTGTCTATACTCCTAACCCAGAGGGGGGTATGGTGGAACACCGTCCAGTTCTTGTATGTCTCCCTTTTCCTTTTTAATATTCTGGCAGCAGAGGGTCTGGTGAAAATATTTCAATTACCAAAATTTGGAATAGTGCTAGGTGTCACCATCGTTCTTATTACTATCCCCACAAACATTGATGTTATGAGGTCGTTTTCTAACTTCCCAGGAAATAGCTATATCTCTAGTAATGAACTCTCGGCGCTAGAGTTTTTGAAAAAGCAAGATCCTGGGATAGTACTAACAGGCGGACTCCAATTACGCGGCTCAAAGATAGCTTTACCCCCGCTTGAGGCAACCTACGACACAACATATGTCTCAGCCTACTCTCACAAACAAAGCTATCTCTCAGATCTTATCCAACTCCGACTAACAAATATTGATTATCATGAGAGACTAGAGATGGTAAGTAGATATGATTGCGAAGTCCTTGAAGATGTTAAGTATTTGTATGAGGTAAATGAAAGTCTATACGTATCAAATTACCAAGATTGTGGGAGAGGATTGGAAACAATCTATAGCAACGATACTGCATCAGTCTATCTTGTGAGATAAACTATTTTTTCTTCCAGATAATCTTAGAGTAAGCAAAGAAGTTCCAGAACATGCCGACCAGAATACCGGTGACGGCAAACATCGTTCCGGTGTCAACTGCGAACTTGATAATCGGGAGAGTAAAGAGATTGTAGAAGCCGATATATCTCTCACCTAGAATAGCAATCACTTGCTGGATCAAGATCGAACCACCTGAGGCGAGGTTGAAGGCCACGAATTTTGCTGGTACTTGCTTAGCCTTGAGCTTGCGATCAGCGAAGGTCCAGAGATTGCTAAAAATAAAGTTACTGATAATGGCAGTCTCGATAGCGAGGAAGAAGGCCACCTGGAATGGCATTAGAGAGCGATAGATCTGCAAGAAGGCGATCTGGATGAGCGCACCGATACCTCCTGTGACTGCAAACTTAAAGATGCGATGGTTAAGTATTTTTTCGAGTCTGTTTTTCATGATGTACCTTAATGTATTAAATATATATTCTGAACCTAATTTGGAGTGACCGTGGGTACGATCAATAAAAAGAAATGGTACCTCGCCAATAGTGGCACCTACTTCGAGAGATTTTACTAAGAAGCCGATCTGCCAAGTGTACCCATCGAAGGCGCTGTGTGAGAGCGAGGGGAGAATGTGCTTAACGAGACTTGTTCTAATTGCGCGGTAGCCTGTTGTCCAGTCAGTGACCTTAAAGTTGAGCATTGTGGTACGAATAAATAGATTGCCAGCAAGTGACAGGAACTTGCGGTGTGGGGGCCAGTCCGCAGGTATTGCTCCACCTGGGATGTAGCGAGAACCAAGGACTAGGTCAGAACCAGACTCGATTAGTGCTAGCATTGGGACGGCCTTTGCCGGATTATGAGAGAGGTCTGCATCCATCTGGATGATAATCTCTGCACCCAACTTGTCGATTGCGTAGCGCATTCCTTTTTTATAGGCATGGCCGAGACCAGCTTTTTTGCGATTCTTGAGGAGCTTGATATAAGTCCTAGTCTTTGCGAGCTCTGTGATTGCCTTGCCAGTGCCGTCAGGACTCTGATCATCTACGAAAAGGATCTGGAGCTGATAATTGGTGAGGGATTTTTTGACTTTTGCTATAGCCTTTACCAAGGTTTTAATATTTCCCACTTCGTTATAGGTGGGAATGATGATGACTACTTTTTGCTTAGATTTGTTTTTTTCCATACGAGTTGATCATTAATTTTAGACCATCTCTAAGTGAGATAGCTGGTTTCCAGTTTAGCAGATCATTGGCTTTGGTGATATCGGGACGGCGGCGTGTAGGGTCATCAGCGAGTGCTTCGATTACCTCAACATTTAGCTTGTTGCCAACCAAGTCCTCTACTACCCTAACAGTCTCTGCAACAGAGTACTCTTCTGGATTACCTAGATTAATAACTTCGCCAATGGAAGTGTCGTTTTCAGCCACGCTGAGGATACCGCGAACTAGATCATCGACGTAGCAGAAAGCTCTGGTGCTAGTGCCATCTCCGTGCTGGTAAAAGACTGAGTTTGTGAAATGACTATTGATGATGGCAGGGATGAGGCGTCCCTCGTCGAGGATCATGCGAGGGCCGTAAGTGTTGAAGATTCTGACCACCTTGATCTTGGTCCCGTGCTTACGGTGATATGCAAAGCTGATCGCTTCCAGAAACCTCTTACCCTCGTCATAGCATGAGCGAGGGCCGTTGGGTGAGACATTTCCGTTGTAGTCCTCGGTCTGGGGATGGACTGCAGGATCACCGTATACCTCACTGGTGGAGGCAAGGATGATAGGACAATCATTACTTGTTGCTAGATCCAACATGTGTTTGGTACCCATACTGTTGACCATAAGAGTCTCTATTGGATGCGCCATGTAACTAATACTGCTTTTGGGGTTGGGTGAGGCTGGTGAGGCAAAGTGGAAAATAGCGGACAGCTTATGGCTAATGGCTAATGGCTCAGAAACGTCGTGCTCAATGAGGGTGAAGTTGGGATTGCCCTCCAGATGTTTGATGTTATCCTTAGAACCTGAGACAAAGTTGTCGACAACAATTACCTCATTACCCTTGGCAATAAGAGCGTCGGTGAGATGACTACCTAGGAATCCTGCTCCGCCGGTGATCAGAATTCTGCCCATATTACTTACCCTCTAGCTTAAGGTCTGCTTCGACCATGATGCGTACTAGCTCTGAGAAGCTAGTTTTGGGCTCCCAGCCGAGAATCTTCTTAGCCTTGTCATAGCTACCGATCAGCTGATCAACTTCTGCTGGGCGAGTATAGCGAGGATCGTTCCAGACTACTTTGTCTTCCCAATTCGAGATTTCTGCTGCTTCAAAAGCCAACTTAACGAATTCTCTGACTGAGTGAGTTTCGCCAGTCGAGATCACGAAGTCATCAGGCTCAGAGTGCTGGAGCATAAGCCACATGGCCTCGACGTAGTCTTTGGCGTATCCCCAGTCCCTTTCGGAGTCTGGATTGCCCAGGTGGAGTTTGTCGAGCTTGCCATACTTAATCTTGGCAATACTGTTGGTGATCTTGCGGGTAACAAACTCTAGTCCTCGCCTAGGTGACTCGTGGTTAAAGAGGATCCCGGAGGTCGCAAACATATCGTAACTCTCACGATAGTTGACTGTGATCCAGTGACCATAGACTTTGGCTACTCCGTATGGAGAGCGCGGATAGAAGGGGGTATTCTCGGTCTGGGGCACTTCTTTGACCTTGCCAAACATCTCTGAGCTACTTGCCTGGTAGAACTTGGCTTCGGGGTGAGCGAGCCGGACGGCTTCGAGCATGCGAGTGACTCCGAGTGCGGTGGACTCACCGGTAAACATGGGTTGTTCCCAGCTAGCTTTTACGAATGACTGGGCTGCGAGGTTGTAGACCTCATCTGGCTTGATTTCTTTTACGGCTTGGGTGAGTGAGTGTTGGTCAAGCAGATCGCCTGAGACTAACTTGATCTGATCGATGATATTGGCGATTCGATTATGATTAGGGGTGCTGGTTCTCCTGGTCAAGCCATATACTTTGTATCCCTTTTCTAGTAGGAACTCTGCAAGATATGATCCATCTTGTCCTGTGACACCGGTGATTAGAGCTTTTGTCATACTATTTGCCTTTCCAGTATTCTAGTACTGTTGTTAATGTTATCTTAAAGGGAACTCTTGGCTCCCATCCAGTTATATCACGAAACTTATTAGAGTCAGCCATAAGGACTGGGACATCTACCCCACGAACACGTGACTTGTCCTCCTCTACCCTGACCTCTACCCTACTAACCTCACTCATGAGACTAAGAATCTCACCGATTTTACTAGCCTGATCAGAGCCTATGTTGTAGATCTCGCCACTCTCACATTTTTCTCCTGCGAGGACGTATGCTCGGACCATATCCCCAACATCAGTGAAGTCACGGGCGGTATCGAGATTACCTACTTTGATCACTGGTTCTTGCTGACCAGCTTGGATAGCTGCAAACTGCTTTGCAAATGCTGGGATCACGAAGTTTTCGGTTTGGCCAGCTCCAGTGTGATTGAATGGTCTGAGGATGACGACGTCTAGATCATGAGCGTAGTAGTACTGGAGAGCGAGAGTTTCTTGAGAGAGTTTGCTAACTGAGTAAGCGTTGAGTGGGCGGATGGGAGTAAGTTCTGAGATCGGGAGCTCATCCTCCCTGACTTTGCCGTAGACATTGCCGGAGCAGATCGCGACTAGGCGAACTCGCGGAGAGTGTTGTCTAATAGCTTCGAGAAGGTTGTACTGGAGAGCGAGATTGTTGGTGAGAGAGTGTTTGGCAGTGTCAGTATCAGTGTGAACGACGGAGAGTGCGGCCAAGTGATAAATGATCTCTGGTTGTGCAGTTTGAACAAGACTCTCAGTGTATGAGTAGTCAGTGAGATCGCCAACGATGATATGTTCAGCGTCAAGAAGAGAGGATAGCTCATCATGCTTACTGTATGAAGCGGCATATACTTCATCACCGTGACTGATTAGCTCATGCACGAGATGTTTGCCAACAAATCCTCCTGCACCGGTTACAAGAACTCTCATCTCCCTACCCCCTGATACAGCAAGCCAGCTGCAACTACGTCACGTGGGCTATACTGATTGCGCGTGTCGATAAAAACTTTTGGTTCTTGCATGGTACTTGCGATCTTAGCTAGATCTAACTTCTGATACTCGTCCCATTCGACTAGGAGCATAACGATGTTTGTTCCAGTGCAAGCTGTGTACGGATCGTCTACATATCTTACTTCGCTAGGTAGAAGTGATTTGATTTCATTAATAGCTTGGGGGTCAGTAGCTGTGACAGATGCACCATGCTCAATAAGCCAAGGAATAACCTTTAGAGCTGGGGAAACTCTAGTGTCATTGGTGTCTTTCTTAAATGAAAGTCCAAGAACGGCAACCTTTTTATTCTCGAATCCATCAACATAATCTTGATAACGCTTCATGAGACGAGGAATCCTGGCTTCATTAAGGCTATCCACTGCAATAAAAATACTCTCTGATTCACCAATAGAGCGTGCATAGGCGGCAATCTCTTTGACGTCCTTAGGGAAACAAGATCCACCGTAGCCTAATCCTGGATACCAGTAGTGAGTGCCTATTCGTGAGTCTGCACCAATGCCAGAGAGCACCTCCTCAACATCTGCCCCGTTTTGCTCGCACAAGTCAGCCATTTGATTAGCAAAGGTGATGCGCATGGCAAGATAGACATTTGCGGCGTACTTGGCCATCTGGGCACTCTCGGCTTGCATCACGATAATGTTTTTGGTGAGTGGTTGATGCAAATTGGTGAGAATCTTGATGGTATCTGGATTATCAGAGCCAATTAGAACTCGATCAGGATGTAGTGTATCTTCTACTGCTGTGCCTTCACGAAGGAATTCTGGCACTGAGGCGATATCAAAACTAACCTTTGTAAGTGGAGAGATGTGATCACGCACTAACTGATTTGTTCCAGGAGGGACGGTGCTCTTGATGATGACGATGACACCATCCTGCAGATGAGGTGCTGCTGACTCGGCCGAGACCATGACATACTTGAGATCGGCTTGACCGTCGGAGGCAGAGGGCGTACCAACCATGATCATGACGATATCAGCGTCAGTGATGGCCTGCTTGTAGTCGGTGGTGAAGGTGAGGTTGCCGTCTGACTGGGTTTGGACCAATAACTCGGAGAGTCCTGGCTCAAAAAAGGGCACCTCCCCATTTTTGAGAGACTCGATCCTGTCCTCGCTTATATCAAGTCCAACCACCTCATGTCCAAGCTTAGCTAAGACTGCTGTAGTGACGACGCCGACAAAACCTGTACCAATACATGCTATTTTCATACTCAACTATAATAACATATCAAGCCTGCTAATAATCTGGGCAAAGTCAGGGTTATATTTAATCTTGGCTATCCCATCCTTGAGTGTAAACCACCCTGCATCATGATACTCATCAGTAAGATACTGAAAGTTGATCATGTTCTCCATTTCAACTAGATACCAGATATCATAGTGGGCCTGACATCCTAGCTCTGGACGATTGATTTCTTTTACTGAGAGAGAGAATGGAGTGAGCTGGTCTGAGACAATCGTGTGATTGAGCTCCTCCTTCATTTCACGAATGGCGGTGTCAGTTGGACTCTCGCCCTGATCGATGTGTCCTCCTGGTGGAATCCAGTCATTTGCCTTCTTATGGTGACCTAGGTAGATGGAGCTGGAGCTACGGTGGATGGGTAGGAAGAAGACACAGTAATGATGAGGATTACCCTCATCTCTAGTATGGCTGGATTGGGAAGAGTGAAGGTAGCGAAATTGAGATACTGAATGCTGGTCTGTAGTGGGAAGAGTGTAAAGGGGAGTGATCTGGTCCCAGGCAGATTTTTGCATAGAGTAATTGTACACCTTGATTTTTTTGTGATTATTGCATGGGCTGATGAACTAAATTAGATATGGGTAGAGCGACAGCCGGATCGAGCCAGGTATACAGTGTTAGGTGTCCCGAGATATATCTGTTACTGTTCCCTCTAAAAGATATATTGAGAGAGCAACGTGGCAAGCGACACCAAGTGCTACGCACATGGAAGGAGTGAAGAGTAGTGTCACAAATTTCTAAATCCACTCTTCTTGAGCAGTTTGGTCTCCTCCGGCATCGCCCGTGTTAACTGTCCCAGCTGGCTCAACCAAGAGGATTTTACATTCGTTCTCGGCATATGGCTTATGCTCAACACCCTTATATACGATGGCCATTTCACCCTCATTCAACGTGATACTACCATCGCGAAAATCTATCCTAAGTTGACCATCGATGACTATAAATACCTCGTCGGTATCGGTGTGATCATGCCATGTAAAATCCCCTTCGACCTTGACCAGCTTGAATTGACAATCATTCATCTGGGCGATGACCTTGGGAGACCATTGGTCGGTGAACTTCTCAAACTTTTTCTGAAAGTTAATGGTTTTGGTTTTCATACATCTCCTTATTTAATTTGTGACACTATTTTGACTAACGTTCCTGTATATGCGATGTTGCCGCATGCGACAGTACTATTGTACTGCATGCGAGCAATATGGGTGTGATCCTGCAGGGATCTAAACCGCATATATAGTGTTAGGCGACCTGACTCCTAGTCGCTACACTGTTCCCCAAGCGACCAGGAGTCAAGTGCGACGAGGCAAGCGACCCCAAGTGCTACGCACATGGAAGTCGTGTAGCGAAATAAAAAGCCAATTTTCTGTTCTTATTTTGGTATTATCTATTCAGCAGAGCTACGGCTATCGTTTAATGCTTTGAGTGCCTTGGTCGCCCGAGGTGATGAATCCCATCGAGACTCAGGCGCCATGAGATCGGTAGCCTCTTCGAGAGCATTGATTGCGGATCCGGGCCGAAGGTTAGTGCTGTTAAGTCGAGCGAATAAAGCTCTGCTGAATTCTCTGGCCACAGTAGTAAATTCGTCTACGGTAGCAGGGTCGTTCTCAATTTTCAGCAACCCCTGTTTTAATGCTGAGTTAATTAGATCGGTGGAGGAATCAAGACTATCCAATGTTTCTTGCCCAAATTTACCTTCAATCATACCGTCAATCTTCTTGTCCTGTTCATCTTGCGCCATACCCCAAGCTTCTTGATCGGTTGGTTGCTGTCCATCCTTTTTTTGATCAACCATATTTGTTGCCTCCTATAGATAATACCAAAATTATATCATTGGCTTTTTATTATGTCGCCTAACGTTCCTGTATATGCGATGTTGCCGCATGCTAGCATGATTTTATCATGGCATGCGAGCAATATGGGTGTGATCCTGCAGGGATCTAAACCGCATATATAGTGTTATGTTCTCCATGCTGAAACTGCTATGATTTTCTTCCCAGCAGTATCAACATGAGTGCAACGTGACGCGCCTCATTGGCGCGAGTATTGCAATACCTAGATATCAAATCTCATCAAGTCTCTACCAACGACTAAATCACCCTTATAACCAACCTGATTTGCTTTTTGTCTAATCTCATTTTCATCAGTTTCTCTGTATAAATGCGAAAGAACTATCGTGGGCACATTAGTCTTGGTTGCCAATTCGACAACTTGTTGATCGGTAGGATGACCCGCGTCAATCACCGCGAAGTCGACCCCATCCAAAAATGTGATCTCTTCATCGTGATAGTCTGAGTCTCCCGTGAATGCGTACACCTTACCACCAACCTCGAATTTCAATCCACTGTTGTTAACTGGTGGAAGGTTGGTGAAAGTCAACTTATGTTGACCAATCGTAAAACTATCATCTGTAATTTCGTGGAGATGAATATTGAAGAGATCACATTTCAATGAACCAAACTCTAGTATACTGAGTAATTCTTTAATCTTACTCTCCAACCCTGTTGGACCGTATATGTGCAAATCCTTGGATCTGGGGTCGACACGTGACCAACGCGCGGCATGTAATAATGGCACCAAGTCACTAATATGGTCTGGATGAAAATGAGATATCACAATGTGCTGGAGATCGTCTTGTTTTATCTCCAGCTCTGCTAGGCGCTGGGTAGCCCCACGCCCTAGATCATAGACAAAAAGCAAATCCTCTAACTGAACCAAAATACTGGATGAAGTGCGATGTTTTTGTAACTGGCATGTACCGGTGCCGAGAAGGGTGATTCTTTGCATATTTAGATTTTATTCTACTTCATTGCAATATTGAACATAACGTTCCTGTATATGCGATGTTGCCGCATGCGACAGTACTATTGTACTGCATGCGAGCAATATGGGTGTGATCCTGCAGGGATCTGAACCGCATATGCAGTGTTATGTTCTCCATGCTGAATCTGCTATTATTCTGTTTCCGTAGCAGGGTCAACATGAGTGCAACGTGACAAGCGACGCCAAGCACAGTGTGCATGGAGTTCGTGCAGAGTCAGCAGAAATAATTACCCATAGCAACAAGACACACTAACTAATACAATTGCTTGTTGTCTAATTTCTATTTCTGCTTATTGAATATAACGTTCGCGTATATCTGATGTTAGGTGCAGGGATAATTTTAGCACAGCAGTGCTACCCCTGCGCCTAATATGGGTCGAGGGCCTGCAAGGCATGAGCCAGATATACGCTGTTA
>Ga0257125_1001518_pt1 | contig 23264 bp, 21 predicted proteins | sample SI106_200metaG_FD_190183 | JGI IMG/M metagenome (GOLD analysis project Ga0257125, IMG submission 190183) | Marine microbial communities from Saanich Inlet, British Columbia, Canada - SI106_200 | ecosystem: Environmental > Aquatic > Marine > Inlet | place: Canada: British Columbia | collected... | reverse complement strand
AGAACTGATTGACATTCAATCAGATTATTCTCCTGGATATCACAGATATGAACATGAGCTCCTTCATTAGAAAATTTCTCTGCGATCACACGACCAATTCCAGAACCACCCGCAGTTATTATTACACGAAGTCCCTTAACGTTGATATCCATAATTCTCCTATTTAGTTAGTAGTTGTTTAGGATGACGCATCTCCGAATTTAACACTGATAAACAAATTTGATTCAATCCTAATTGATTATATAAAACGGGCAATTTCATAAGCGTCCCATACCGCATTCATAATGTTCATGGGTTCGCGGCAATCTCCTATTTTGTATACCCGATTGAATTGTTTTCCCAATTCATCAGGGAGTAGTGACTTAGAAACCATACCTGTTGCAAGTACGATTGTATCGGCTTCAACCCGCTTCATACTTCCTTCTGCATTCATTAGTTGAGCACCGGTCGAAGTGATTTCCTGAACGCTACAATTGTTAATGACAGGTACATCATACTTTTTCAACAAATCCTGAGTCATCATTTTGACTTGGATTGGGATATTTGCTCCACCTGCCATTAATTCTGGAAGCATTTCAACAATAGTCGATTTCTTTCCGTTTTCCGCCAACCAAATTGCTATTTCACATCCTACAAGTCCACCACCAATAATTAAAGTAGAAGCACCAGCAGTTTTAGTACCTTTTAGTATATCGATAGAAGTGACAACTGAACTTTGTTTGATACCAGGAATTTTAGGGATGAAAGATTCAGCGCCAGTTGCGACAATGGTTATGTCAGGGGAGAGTTGTTGTATTTTTTCAGTTGTGATCTCACTATTTAATTCAACATTGATACCGGCTTTTTCAATTTGCCTTTCATACCATGTCAATAAACGACGTAAGTCTTTCTTGAATTCAGGAACTGCAGCTTGCTGCACTAAGCCTCCAAGCAGGTTTTTCTTTTCATATAGAGACACTTGATGCCCTCTAAGTGCGGCAACACGAGCAGCTTCCATACCTCCAATTCCACCACCAATAATTGTTACATTCAAAGGTTTCAGGGCCGGTTGTAATCGATAGCTATTTTCTCTTCCTGAAGATGGGTTGAGTGCGCATGAAATAGCCCGGTGTTTTGAATAGCTTTCGAAACAACCATCATAACATCCCACACATGGTCTAATATCTTCAGACGCCCCCTTTCTCACCTTATCCGGCCAATGAGGATCGGTCAATAATCCGCGTCCAATAGCCACAAAATCCAATTGACCATCTTTGACAGCTTGACTTGCAACTTCCGGTTTATCAAGTCTACCAACTCCGATGACGGGAATATTAACACATTCTTTGACATGCTTAGGCAGATTAAGTAAACATCCATGTTTTTGATAATTTGGTGGATGGGACCAATAATGGCTTTCATAACATCCCGCATCAACATGAAGTGCGTCAAATCCTGCTTTTTCAAGTTTTTTCGCAATTTCAACACCTTCTTCAATATCTCTGCCAGCTTCCTCAAAATTTTCATTAGGCAATGCGGCATTATTGAAATCTTTCAAATAGTGTTTCAATCCGTAACGATATACTACCACCATTTTCTTTTCAGTTTTTTCTCTAATTTCATTCATGCACTCAATCGGAAATCTTAATCGATTATCGAGGCTACCACCATATTGGTCCGTTCTAAAATTCCAAATAGATGACACAAATTGATCGAAAATATACCCCTCATGTCCATGAAGTTCAATTCCATCAACACCAGCAATTTTTAGCATTTTCGCAGTTTTTCCCATAGCTTTAACAATCTGCCCTACTTCATCAGTCGCTATTTCGCGACTGATGACTGAAGGATCCCAGTAATTTGGTGTTGCTGATGCAGAAACACATTGTTTTCTAATAATCCCAGGAGGGGTTACCCGTCCATATCCTGCGGTTAATTGTACGAATACTTTTGCTCCGAATGAATGCGCAGCCTGGCAAAATTCACTCAAAAGCCCCATGGAAGTATCTCTTAACATCGGTGTACATTCTTCTAAAGCCTCAACTTCATTTTCCACTTTGAAAACCGAACAGATGATTAAACCAACCCCATGTCGAATTCTCTCTAAATAGTAATCAGTAATGCGGCGATTCAGGCTTCCATCTGGATTTCCCATATATTCAACACCCATAGGCGCCATGATTATTCTATTTTTAACGAGTTGATTTCCAATTTTCGTCGGCTGAAACAAAACATCATATTGACTCATTTTGACCTCCATACAAACCATAGGATTTTTTGATATTTTCTCTCGATAATTCATATATTGTAGCAACGATATTCAAGAGATTCTATTTATTTTAATATCGGAATTATTTTTTTCCCCCCCCATAGTGCGCTTTTTATGCCAAATAGCTTTCAGCAATTCAAATTCTATCTTTTTAGATCTCTTGACCTTTTAATATGTAACTTTAAGCTTATTCTGAATTTTATGAAAAGAATATGAAGTATCATATTTTTCATAGTTCTTGCTGTAAACAATTTAGCAAAAATAGACTCATCTTTAAATTTTCAAATATCAGGATTTTATTAAATGATTTTCTTAGTTGTTTTTACTGAGTTGAAATTAATTAAATCCCAAAAGAAATATATCAAACCAGGAGATAAACATGGTCGTAAAAAAAGAAGATGGACACTTACCTGATTTCGCACTCGTTGAACGTCAAGAAATGATTCGTGGTGCTGGTTATGGAGAGGAAGCGATTGGACGTATACAGATTGGTATCGTTAGCAGTTGGGGAGAATTAAATCCAGCTGCTGTTCATCTGGAACGTGTTGTTGATGCGGTTAAAGCTGGTGTTTGGTCTGCTGGTGGAACCCCAAGAGTTTTTGTAATCAGCTCTATTTGTACAAGTATGTGTGGTAACGAGAGCTATCATCTACCTCATCGGGATTTGGTTGCAAGTTATATAGAGACAGTATCAAAAACTAATTTATTTGATGGTCTGGTATTTGTTCCAGTCTGTGATGATGTTATTCCAGGGCATTTAATGGCTGCAGCTCGCTTGGATCTGCCCTCGGTTGTCGTCACTGGAGGGTATATGCAACTAAACCGTCACAAGGGGGAAGTTATAGATCCTCTGGATGTTGCCCCTAAGCATTTTCGACAATACAAAGAAGGTGTTATTAATGAGTATGAGTATAATCAAATTAAGGATAAAGGATGTCCTGGTTCAGGTGCTTGTCCGGTTATGGGAACCGCAAATACGATGGCTGCTATGAGTGAAGCACTTGGAATGTCTTTACCAGGTAATACCGCGACACCAGGAGCTGACTCGCGATTACAGAGAATTGCTTTTGAAGCTGGCCGACAAGTTGTAAAACTCCATCAAGAAAGGGTGACTCCTTCTTCGATTATGAAGCTTAATGCTTTTAATAATGCCATTCGCGTATTAATGGCCTTAGGTGGGTCGACCAATGGTGTTCTCCATCTTCAAGCTATTGCAGCAGAACTTGATTTAGAACTTGAATTAGAAACTTTTAACTCTATCAGTAAAGAAACACCGCTAATTGTTGATATTGCGCCATCCGGATCAGGAAAATATTTGATGAGCGATCTGGATGAAGCCGGTGGAATTCCCTCTGCAATGAAAGAACTTGAATCATTGCTTCATACTGAAGTAAAAACGGTGATGGGCCGTTCATTAGCAGAAGATCTCGCCCTTGCTAAAGGTGGTGACGGTAAAATTATACATGCCTTAGATAAGCCAATCACCAAAGAAGGGGGACTTATTTTTCTACGAGGTAATTTAGCACCAGAGGGAGCTTTGATAAAAAAGTCAGCAGTTCCAAAATCAATGTATCACCATAGCGGACCTGCAAAAATCTTTCTAAATGAAGATGATGCCAGTAAAGCATTGATCAACGATGAAATCGATGCAGGATCTGTGGTCGTTGTGCGAAATGTGGGGCCACAGGGGGATCCCGGCATGCGACTTTTATATCGGTTTTTATGGATTGTTGCAGCCAAAGGTATGGACGATAAAATTGCTCTTATCACAGATGGACGTTTTTCTGGAACTAATAAAGGATGTGCAGTTGCACATATTTGTCCCGAAGCTTCGGTTGGTGGTCCGTTAGCACTGGTAAAAGAAGGAGATACCATCGAAATAAATATTGATAATGAACAAGTGAATTTAAAAATTAGTGATGAGGAATTTGAAAAAAGATTAAAAGCTTGGATACCACCAAAGAAAAAAGCTGAAAAAGGCTATCTGTCTATTTATGTCAAATCCGCTAAATCTGCTAGCAAGGGAGCTGCGTTAGATTATAAAAGTTGATGAGGACAAGGTTTAAGGTTATTATTTTTAGAACTATCTTTTAAACTCACATGAATCTCTGATGACTCATGTGAGTTATATAACACTCAAAATAGAAATTGCTTAACAAAATAGATATTACTTAACAAAAAAGGGATAGTGCAGATTGAAATGTAACAGAATTAATGGCGGTATAAAACCAGGTGAGTCAAATTTGACTAGAAATTGAATTCAATACCGGTTGAAGTCACTATTTGAATATTCGTTTAATCAAGTTTGACAATATTTGCGTATCAACCGGGAAGCGGAACTTTGACTGATTTTAAGTGAACTGGCAACTTTGCGTGAGCTTCCTAATTTTTGATAAGCAGCAATTATAACTTCCTTTTCCAGCTGTTCTTTTAGAAACGCTAAAGCTGTATTTTCAGAATTGGGATTTTTTAGGTTTATTTTATTTTGTCCTAAAAATTTTAGAGGTAAATCATGAACATTTATAACAGATTCTTTTATTGTTATCGAAAAACGCTCCATTAAGTTTTCCAATTCACGAACATTCCCTTTCCACGGATAGTTCACAAGAACATCTAAACATTCCTGTGATATCTCATGACTAGCTTCATATTTTTGATCAAATTTTCTTAAAAATGAATAAGCTAAAGAAGGTATATCCTCAGGGCGCTCACATAAAGGAGGAATGTGCAATCCTATAACATTTAATCGGTAAAATAAATCTTCTCTGAAAGCATTTACTTTAATCATTTCAGCAAGATTACGATTTGTCGCAGCAATAATTCGCACATTGGCTTTTTTGATTTTCCGACCTCCAACTGGCATAAATTCCTTATTTTCTATAACATGCAGAAATTTTGCTTGTAATTTGGGCGATAGTTCTCCAATTTCATCTAAAAATAAAGTACCACCGTTCGCCAATTCGATTAACCCAGTCTTCCCTTTTTTTTCCGCTCCAGTAAATGTACCGGCAGTATATCCAAATAACTCAGACTCCAGTAAATTTTCTGGAATAGCTGCACAGTTAATAGCTAAAAATGGAGCAGTTTTGCGACGACTCTGGTTGTGAATAAATTTTGCAAAAACACCTTTTCCAGTTCCGGATTTCCCCTGGATTAAGACTGTTGAGTCAACAATGGCTATCTGTTCGGCAAACTCAATTAGTTCCAGCATACTTTGATTGTGGGCAATAATATCAGAATCAGGGTTCTGAAATTTTGCTTTTCTTTTAATATAATCGACCTCCGCCAACATTTTCCGAGTGATTTTTAAATCCTGTTTTACGTGTCCTTTCGGTAAGCATGCATGATTTTTCTTTGAGGAGTCGATATATTAAGGGCTAAATCTTAACACAAAGGAGAAAAGCCCATGAAAACTGTCCAATTAGATTTTCCATCCCCTGCTGCTCTAAAAGTTCAGGCCCAATTCGAACATTGGCGAAACACACGATACAAACGAAGTAAGATTCCAAACGAACTGTGGTTCGCTGCTGCAAAACTTACAAAAATTCATAGTATCAACAAGGTTGCGAAACTGATGAGACTAAATGCTTCCGATCTGAGTAAAAAAAGTTCATCTGTATCCAGTTCCGCCATTGAGGAGAATGAGGGATCTCCAGTATCTTTTATCGAATTTCCTAATATTTCTAATTGCAACTTAAGATCGTGTGAGGTTGATCTAAAACGTCCTGATGGATCAGAAATGCAAATTCGGTTGCCTAATGTATCGGTTACCGATTTACCGACTTTAATCCAAGCATTTGTCAATTAAGTTGGCGAAAGTGAAACGAACGATTAAAATTTTAACTCATAAAGGAATAAATGATACAGATCACACCACATATGCGGATACTGGTGGCAATCAATCCAGTAGATTTTCGCAAAGGGATTGATGGTTTGGCTGGTACTTGTCGTCGGGTATTGAAATCGGACCCTTTCTCGGGAACCGTATTCGTATTCCGCAATCGATTAAAAACCGCATTAAAGATTTTGATTTACGATGGACAAGGATTTTGGTTATGTCAAAAACGCTTATCCAAAGGTCGATTTAAATGGTGGCCAGGCTCAACTGATGAAACCGTGCATCAGTTGGCCGTTCACGAACTGCAATTAATGTTAGTGGGTGCTGATCCCTCGTTACATCAAGTGGCACCGGATTGGAAAAGACTTCCTAATTGACGAAATCGGGATCTAAGCCGAAACTTTAATCGATAAACAAGCAATGGTTTCCTTGTAATTCCAGGGAAACCACCTGCCGGGTCTTTGAGAAACCAGCGTCGTATGGAGTTGCAATTGTGTGAGGTAATCAAATGGATTAACACCTGCTAGTTGGCAAGTGTAGATCAGACTCATAAACAGATCACCCAGTCGCGCTCCACTTTCCGTTTTGTAAAACAGAGAATTCTTGCGATGGAGGATGGCCTTTTTCAACATCCGTTCACAGATATTGTTGTCAAGCGGTGCTCCGGGAACTTGCAAAAAGCGAGTCAGTTTTTCCCAATGATTGAACGTATACGTAATGGCTTTGCCTAAACTGGAGTTTGGTTCGACAAGTTTTTCATCGAATTGTTTTTCCAGCCAAAGATAAAATGCGTCCATGATAGGACCGCTATTGTCTTGATGATATTTTAGGCGCGCTTCGGGCGATAAGCCGTTCTGTTTGGCTAACGCATCGTAATGATAAATCCGGCCGAAAACTTCGGTAATCACGTAGAGACACTGATCGGGAAAATCTTCCGCTACGTTTACGAAATTCCGCCGTGCATGCGTGTTGCAGCAACTTTCGATCACTTCGATGTTTTTGGGGGTGTTGCCGCTTTTCGCATCGCTCATTTGGATGGGCGGACTCAATCCCGCATGTCTGTTTTTCAGCAGATCGCTAATATTTTCACCCGCATGTTTGCGACCGGAAAAATAAAGAGCGATCCGTTGTTTTTCGACCACCGATATGATACCGGTGGTAAATAGCCCGGTTCTGGTTTTGCCTTTTTGGGTTTTAACTTCTTCGGCAATCTCTTTGATTAAAGACAGCACTTTTACCCCTGTATCGTCATTATAAAACAGTTCGCCTTGGGCAGCGTGTCTAATGAGTTCGTTATATACAGGTATCAGGTGCTGGGACAACTCCCTGATTTTATCCCACTGAGTGGATACGGGAAGGGGAACGCCTAAGCGGCTTTGTAATTCACAAAGACGATACATCGGTAGTCCGGCACCATAACGTAAAAGCGCGATCATACTTTTGGCGGTTTCATCGTAATGTCTGCTGCCTTTTTTGTCCGCAAGATCTTTGGGTGGTTGAGCTTGAAAAACTTCTCCGCATAGGTTGCAACGAAGTTTTTCCATTTCATAAACGACCGCCTGAAGTGGTGACGAACCGATAATCTGAATAAACACACCCGGTTGCTTTTGAAGATATACCTTGCCTTGAAAGCATTCGGGGCAATCGTCTCCAGGGGTTAACTCCAGATGCGCAATGGTGATTCGGTCAGCGCCAGTATAGGCATCCACTCCGTTTCGTCCATGTCCCTTGGGTTTTTGGCTTGCCGGTTTCGTTTTGGAATCTTGCGACTTAGTAGAATCCATAGAGGTATCCAGCTCCGTTCCGTTTTTGTCGGGAAGTTCCATTTTATTTTGGGCATCCATCTGAGCGTTCAGTGCTGCTTTGATTCTTTTTGCTTTTTCCGATTTGATACCCATAATTTGTCTAAGTAACGCTTTGATTCGAACTTCATTTTTTGCGGCATTTTCCAAAATGAAATTCAGAGTTTCCGTTATTTGACGAATCGCCTGTGCATCTTCTGGCGGTATTATCTCCTCGGTTCTTTGTAATAAAGCTTCCAGCTCTTCGGGAGTCATTCTCTTTAATTTAGGGAGCTTCTGTTTCATAATCCTCAAAAAGTTTAGCTCTAAGTTCCGCAGGCGAAGTTTCTCCCCGTAAATCTTTTACTGAAAAGCGAGATAGGACTTCAACCATGTTCCTGATTGCTTGTGCACCTTCCGGTGGGAGTCTGGCGTCTACCCGAGGTGGGAGTGCTTCTATCTCATGAGCACTTACCATGCGCACATTAGGGTGTTTTTGTTTTCGCTTCTTTGCCATGGCACAACTTTAATCTGAAATCGTTTGATAAGGGATATCCTAATACATCTTTAATTGATCGTGTCACACGCTGTGTTTTTTCTTTGATTCCCCGGCCTGTCGTTTTACCCAAAAATTTCCAGTTGGCCGCGTAATAACAGGTACCGGCATATCGAGTGGTATCCACAAATGTCTCCAGGTAATGGACCTGATGACAGTATAAATTTTGCCAGTCCTCTGCAACGGCTCTGGCGGCACGACTAAGTAAATGACTGGCCAGATATTTGACGTTTACCCAAGGCAATATCAAGAACCGGGAGTTATAGGCCACCAAGTGAAGGTTCTGCTTTCGAATCGTAGGCGACCAGCCGATAAAACGATCACGGGAACCAATATGCAGCGGCGGAGAAGACCATGTCATGCAGGCAATCGGTCTTTCTCCTGAATACGCGATATACTTCAGGTGTTCACCGACGGGTTGGCAATAACCAAGATAGTGATACTGTTCGATTAAGCTATTGCACAAAGATTCCTGTTTCCGCTTTCGCACCTGAATCAATTCGATGGGCTTTAGGTCTGAGAGCGACCCTGAAATAGGAGATTGATCAATCTTTACCAGAGTTGGCTGCTTACGTTTAGCCAGATAGTTGACAGTGTTCCTTTTTTTGGGAGGTAACTGAATCAGTCCAGCCCTATCCAATACCAACATAAAACTGCGGCAGACCATATCGCGCAATGCGCCGTTCTCCTGTACCCAGTTCCAGGACAGGCATAGCTTTTTCGATAAACGCCACCTGCTGTCATTGGGATTGTCTGCAATCAATTGCTGGATGAAGGCAATCTCATCTTGGGAATATGTTTTTCCTCGATATTTGAATTCGTGTTCCATATTCCATGTCGTAACAGACATCGATTCAGAACGCACGCAAAAAATGAAAAATTTTGAAAAAAATTAGGTGAGGAAAAAATGAGGGAAATTAAGTTTTTGCATGCTTACCGAAAGGACACTGTTTTACTGATTCTAACTGTTTAATATCTCTTACATTGAAAACAATTAGTTCAATTTTTTTATTCTTATTTAAAACCGGGGTTGCTGTTGTAATAATTTTCTCACCATACGGAGATGTTTGCTCAACGGTTATGCGTTTTTTTTCTTTCTTGGAGATAGGTAAAGAATTGGGTTCCCATTCAGACCAAGTTGCTATTTCAGAAACATGTTTACCAATTAAGGTACTGTGTCGCTCGCAATAATGCTTTTCTGAAGCTTGATTAGCATAAATAACTATATCATTTTGATCGACAACAACGACTTCATCAAAAATATTGTCCAAAATCTTGGTCAGGGTTTCAACATTTAAATGAGGCACCTTACCCATCACTATTTCCTTGATTATAAATTAAAGAAAAATAATTTCACATTGCGCTGTAATTAGGGACAATCTTTACCAACATGTGAAATCGTCCCCCTCTTTGATTAATTAGAATCAGTCCATTTTTTGCAAATTGAATTATTCAATTGATAGTTTCTGATCTGCTAATATCTCTATAGGAAATGGTTTTGATTTTGAAATTAAATCAGGATCATTGAAAAACTTATCAGGCTCTGAAATCTGAACATCTACGAAAGATGGCATTCCACTATTCAAAAATTTTCTGGCGATCAATATATACTCATCGTGAATCAATTGTTTATACTTATTGGTACATCGCTCATCCGGTGTCACATCTTTTAAGTAAAAAAAATCTTTTTTACTATGGGGTGCTTTTAAGATAACTTTTAGTTTTTTTTGATCATTAGTTTCTAAACGTCCTCTAATGGTAGATTCAAAAAACATCGGGCTCAAGTCTTCGTGGCTGAGGTCCCAATCCTTTTCATATGGTTTGTGAGTAAAAAAATCGAGGGTATTTTTGTAGTTCACTGAAATTGCAAAGACACATCCTGGAATGGATGCTTCAGATTTTTTATAGTCATTATAAATAATTAAACCACACTGCTTGTCTTTATTTGAATCAGGTTGATGAGTATACACTGATTGCTTAATCGGACACGAATTCCAAACATTGGATATATTAATTTTACCTGTTTTATCCAACATTTTGATATTAACGTTTTCCTGCTCATTTCCTGTTTTGAAGTTAAAATATTTTTCACATTTGGACTTTTTTATTTTTGGTCTGGTTTTTCCCTCTAGATAAGGGAATCCAAGTGTGATCATAGCCCCTTTGCCCGGATTACTTTCTATAGACACATTTCCATTGAACATTTTAATGGTTTGTTGGACAAATACAAAACCAATTAAATGTAATTTCCCTTCTAAACTTTGCTTTTTAGATAACAAATTCTGTGCTTCTGTCTTGGTCATGCCTGTACCATTATCCTGAATACTCAAATACACATAATCACCCTCTTTAAATACCCTGATTATCAATTGTCCGTTTTGTTTGTTTTGCATCGCATCAACAGCGTTTTTGACCAGATTGAAATACATGCGACGAAATCGGGGTCTGTTACCACCGATAACTGCAGAATCAAATTTTTCAAATACAATTTCCACTGTAGAGCTACTATTTTCTGTTACATATCCATGAATAACATTATTAGTGAAAGCATAGATATCATCTGCGACATCAAATTCTTCATAATGATGCTGGTTGTTTAGTTCCTGAAAAAAATGATCAATCCGATAGTAAACGTTGCATATCCAGCGTAAGTAATTTCGATATTGGGTTCGTGATTGATAAGAGCGGGATGTTTCTGGCAAAAATGCGATAACACGATCAAACCTCCCCCATAGGGGATTAAGAACTAGTTCACAAATCTCCTGAACTTTCAAAATATAACTGGTTCCATTTTGAATAATATCCGTATTGGAAGCAAACGTTTTTACGGTGTTTCTATAGAGATTATAAGACCTGCGCATTTGACTGGCTAATAACTTCAATTCCTGAAGATCCTGACCATGAAACATTTGTGCTTGTTCTATGTTGTGAATTTCAAGGTCGGTGTTTAGCGTGGCGTGAAAATGAATAATATCATCAATGAACTTTTTCACTCTCAAATCATGAATAAGGAATTTAACCTCAGCCGCCTTTCGTTCCTTTCCTTTTTCTTTTACAGTCATTTTCTTATTATTAATAATAATCAGTGATCGTCTATTGCTTGTAATTGATGGATTTTCCTTTTTTTTTAATGCACCTTTTAATTTATGATGCAAGTCAATCATTTGATTAGTTGACTCATCGATCATTTATGGTACATTTGTTTTTATTCTCAATCGGAACTATAAAGATGTTCTATTGCTATCAAAACCTGTTTTTGTTTATCAAAAATAGATTTATTAACCTATTATACAGGCCAGTTTTAATATGCTTTCTTTTTTTAACAGTATTAAATAACTGGTTTTTAAACCTATTGACAAACAAACATCACTGTGTTTTCTGATTTTATTTTTTTTTGAGAATAATTCAAATTTCATTCCTCTGTTATCAAAACTCAAATGATAATCCAAGTTTTAAAACAGTGTTATTAATAAAAAATAACAAATCATTGATTTATGTATACAAAATCAATGATTTGTAAACATTAATAATGAATCATAGCGCTTTGCAAATGTATCAAACTTGTAATACATATAGTTAATATTAGGTGTTTTAGAAGACACCTATAGGATTTTTGGTAAATAACTTTTCATTATTTAATCGTCCCCGGGAACAATTTAAATTAAAAGGAGATTTTATGAAGCTAGCAATTTCTGGCAAGGGAGGTGTTGGGAAATCAACAATCGCCGCAACTCTTGCTCTTTTATTGAGTCAAAGAAATCGGAAAGTTCTGGCAGTTGATGCTGATCCGGATGCTAATTTAGCTTCAGCGCTTGGTCTCTCGGCTACGGAACAAAATAAAATCATTCCTATATCTAAACAGGTCAGTCTCATTGAAGAAAGGACAGGTGCCAGAGTTAATCAATATGGACAGATGTTCAAACTTAATCCGAAAGTTTCAGATATAGCGGACTCATTTGCAACCTCGTATAAAGAGATCACGCTTTTAGTACTGGGGGCCGTTGAAAAAGGTGGAGGCGGTTGTGCCTGTCCGGAAAGTGTTTTAATTAAAGCGCTGATTAGGGATTTAATTCTCTATAAAGATGAAACCGTTGTAATGGATATGGAAGCTGGAATCGAACATCTGGGTCGATCCACTACTAAAGGCGTTGATCTAATGATAATAGTTGTCGAACCGGGTCAGCGTTCCATTGATTGTGCTCGACAGGTAATGCAAATGGCCGGTGAAATTGATCTGTCTAATTTTCTTCTGGTGGCTAATAAAGTCAGTGGACAGGAAGATGAAGATTTTATTAAAAAAGCCCTGCCGGAATTTAAGGATATTGTCTTTATTCCCTATAATAATGAAATTCGTAAAGCAGACCGCGATGGTGTGTCTATTATTGATGTATTGAGTCCTGAACTGGAAGCCAAATTCAAAGACCTTTTATCCCAAATTGATCGGGAACGCTAACTTTATCGAATGAGCGACTGTTGTCTACCCTGTTGATTTTACTCAGCATACAGATAGTAGCAACCGAATTGAAATTTGTTATAGAACAGTCAAAAGCGAAAGGAGGGACGAGTGACACCGGACAAAACAAACATCGAAAGGATTAACTTTAAAATTTCACTATTAACGGGAGAGATTGATGTAACAGGAGTAGGGGAAAGCAAAAATTCTAAAACTGTTTTTCTTTCCCGTCGTTCTTTATCCAGGGCAGATTCACCACCAGGCAATCATTTACAGAATACAAAAATGATGCTTCTTCCTAATTATATTCAAGTCCTCAGATAAGTCGATAAGGCAAATTGTGAATGATCCCTGATCAAACAATTCGCCATATTGTTATACCTTTAATATTGAATCATCCTTACATACTTCGAAGCATATTCCGCATTTAGTGCACGCTATCTTATCGATGACTGCAATTTCTTTCTTTTTCCAGGTAATTGCGTCTGAAGGACACTTCTTAAAACATATTCCGCACATAGTACATACTTCACTATCAACTTCATATTCAAACAAAGCCTTGCAGACACCCGCAGGGCATTTTCTTTCATTAATATGCTGTTCATACTCTTCACGAAAATGCTTAATAGTACTTAAAACAGGGTTTGGCGCGGATTTTCCCAATGCACAAAGAGATGCTTCTTTAATGGTTACAGACAGCTCTTCCAACTGTTCTATATCACCTTTTTTACCTTTACCCTCTGTGATGCGCTGAACAATATTATATAACTGAAAACAGCCTTCACGGCAAGTTGTACATTTTCCACAGGATTCTTCCACCAGGAATGAGAGAAAGTATCTGGATATATCCACCATGCATGTATCTTCATCCATTACAATCATTCCGCCTGATCCCATCATTGATCCAGCATTTTCAAGTTCATCAAACCCAACCGGGAGATCTAACATACTTTCCGGAATACATCCACCGGAAGGTCCACCAGTTTGAACGGCTTTATATTTTTTCCCATTAGGAACACCCCCACCAATATCAAAAATTATTTTCCTGAGTGAGACCCCCATGGGAACTTCAACTAAGCCCGTATTTACAACATTTCCAACCAATGAAAAGAGCTTAGTACCTTTGCTGGTTTCTGTGCCGATTTTACTGTACCAGTCAGAACCACGGTTTATAATCAGCGGAACATTTGCCCAGGTTTCCACGTTATTTAGATTAGTTGGCAAATCATACAAACCACTTTCAACCGTATGAATATGTTTTGTTCTCGGTTCTCCTACTTTTCCTTCTATAGAAAGCATCAAGGCTGTGGATTCACCGCATACAAAAGCACCCCCACCAATACTTATTTTAATATCAAAAGTGAAACCAGTTCCAAGGATGTTTTCACCTAATAGACCCCAGTTACGGGCTTCATCAATAGCAAACGCAAGGTTTTCAACAGCAAGCGGATATTCAGCTCTAACATATACATAACCATCTTTAGAGCCGATGGCAAAAGCGGCAATCAACATCCCTTCTATAACTGAGTGCGGATTTCCTTCCAGAATACTTCTATCCATATACGCACCTGGATCACCTTCATCTGCATTACATACCACATATTTTTTTTCTCCGGCAGCATTTCTGCAAGAACGCCATTTTCTACCTGCAGGAAAACCACCGCCACCTCTACCACGAAGTCTTGATTTCTCAACTTCTGAGATTACTTCTTCTGGCTCCATTTCGGTTAGAACTTTGGCTAATGCAGTATACCCTTTATAAGAGATGTAATCCTCAATACATTTTGGATCAATGTATCCATTTTGTCCGAATACCGTTCGTACCTGGTTTTTATAAAAAGGAACGTCATCTTCTTTGATGACCAAATTCCTTTTTTCATCGTTTTTCTTTTTAGCTTTCTTTTTCTTGGCCTTTTTCTGCCCTTCATGAATTATTTCAAACAGTAAGTCTTCCAGTATTTCTTTATTCAGGATGGTCTTTTCAATAATATCAGTAACATGCTCTTCATTAACTTCCTGATAAAAAATGTTTTCTGGTCGAATAACAACCAGCGGTCCTTTTTCACAGAATCCATGACAGCCTGTTTCCTTCACAACGACTTTTTTCCCCAACTTACGGCTTTTTATTTCCTTTTTGAACGCAGCAACTATTTTTTGAGCTTTGCTACCTCTACAGCCTGTACCACCACAAATTGCAACCAAAGTCTCAAATTTTGAAAACTCTTTTGAAAGCTTTTTTTGTAGTTTTTCCAGGGCTTCTTTATTTTTTATTTTCATTTGTACTGTTTCAAAATTTTTTCAATTTTGTTTCTGGTTAAATGTCCGTGATAATCCCCGTTAATAACTTTAACAGGTCCAAGAGCGCATGCTCCCACACAGTTTACGGATTCTAATGTAAACCTTCCATCAGGAGTCGTGTCTCCACACTTAATGTTCAACAGGCGTTCTAATTCATCAACAATATCCGGGGCTCCTCTGACATGACAAGCAGTTCCCAGACACACCTGAATCACATATATACCTTTCGGTTTTAGCGAGAAGGCGTTATAAAAAGTGGCAACTGCGTATACCTGATTCAACGGCAGTTCCAACTTGTTTGATACCTTTTTTAAACACACTTCAGGTAAATACTTATATTCTAATTGCACATCCTGAAGAATGGCCAACAATGATTCCCCTATGGCAGGGTACTTTTTTAGAATCCCTGCCAGCGGTTTTGTATCAACCTTCTTTTTTTTAGTTAATGTATTAGCTTCAGTCATTTATTCTTCTACCTTTTTAAAGACGGATATTTACTTATCTCCTCTTACCTATGCAATTTCATTTATAGGCAAATATGAAATTGCTTTTATTAAACACCAGCTGGTAAAAGCAGGTAATTCTCCTTCAAACAATTTTTTACTGTACAAATCACAATTAGTTAACTGATTACCCCGTACATTTGAATCAACTCCAAATGGATAGACAACACCTTTAATCATTATCTATAGTTACTGGTTAACCAGTGACCTTTATTGATAAAGTGATTGTTGGGTAAGTTAAGCTATAATAAATATTTTCGCAATGCTTGCAATAAACCGGAACCGAAACACCATCAATCTGATCCAACGGTATGCTGGATAATTGACAAGTACGATTTTTAACTACATTCCACTAACCGTGTGTTTGACCAGTTGAGTTGCCTTTAAAACGCATTTTGATTGTGGCAAACATATGAAAGTTTTACAAATAGAGCAAATTAAAAAAAAATCCTTGAAGAGCTTTGTTGACTCAAATCAATAAAGGATCTGCAGGATGTTTGGATAAAATTGAATAGAAATCCAATAAAAACTGAATGTTATATGTAGATGCCGGATAAATTAAAAAAATTGTTCAAAGGAAGAAGAATATAAAATGGAAAAAAAGCTATTATTCAATTTATAGCGCGGGTTTATTTAACCTAATAATGTAACTATTCAGCAGCAGTAACCACCAAACCAGAACTATCCACATTTAATCTATAGATTATTCAAATAACACTGTTGGATAAGTTTATCGATATTTTCCAAAATAAAGTTTTTTATGAAATAAATTTTACTATAAAATAATGACCTGCGTTCACTTTTACCTTGATTATTGTCAAGTATTTAAGCCATTTGAAATTTTATATTTTTTGACTCCATTTTGTTTTTTTCAATAGTTTAATATATTATTCTGTTTTTATTATTATTTTCTTAATTTGACCTTTTTTATCTCCTTTATGAAACATTGACCCGTATCAATAAAGCAATATAAGGTTTTTTTTTTCTTTGCGCTATTTGTAAAACTTTCATATGTTTGCCATAATAAAAATGCGTTATAAAACTTGTTGAAGTTAGTCGGTGACATAGTTAGAAGGCATTTGTGAAGTTGGAAGATCTTACTACAAACCTCTTTTTTTATTAATGCAAATGGAACATTGCATCACTTATGCGAAGTGCAAAACATGATGAGATGCTGGCCAGAAGATATATTGTTGGTCAGTAAGGGTTATGAATGATTCCGGCGAATATGAACAAAAGGAACACTTTGTTTTTTCTAATCATCTAATCAAATGGAGATGAAAAATGGATATATCGTTTGCTGATAAAGCATCCCAAAAAATGATATTAAAGGCAGCTGATGAAAATATCGAAACTGTATGGGATCGGTACGAAGCGCAGCAACCTCAATGTGGATTTGGTACTACAGGACTATGTTGCAGACACTGCACCATGGGTCCTTGTCGAATTGACCCTTTTGGAGAAGGCCCTTCAGTAGGGGTTTGTGGTGCCAATGCAGACACCTTCGCAGCTAGGCATGTAGCCAGAATGGTTGCCGGTGGATCAGCAGCACATTCCGATCATGGTTTAGGAGTAGTGGAAACTCTTTTAGCCATCGCAGAAGATGATAACTCAGCTTACGAAATCAAGAATGTAGACAAGCTATATTCGATGGCTAAAGTTTATGATATTGAGATCAAAAACAAAGAACCTAAGGTAATTGCCAAAGAATTAGCAAATATCGCATTTGAAGAATTTGGGCGACAAAGGGGTGAATTGATTTTGGCATCTCTTGCTCCTGAAGCAAGACAAAAATTGTGGCGGGACAAAGGAATCATGCCACGTGGAATTTACCGTGAAGTTGTAGAAACCATGCACCGTACAACCATGGGTGTTGATGCTGATTATAAAAATATCATTAAGCACAGCATGCGGACAGCTTTGAGTGATGGATGGGGTGGTTCCATGTTGGCAACTGAACTCCAGGATATCATTTTTGGTGTTCCTACTCCTTTAAAATCCTCGGCAAATTTGGGTGTTTTGAAGGAAGATGAAGTTAATATTTTGGTGCACGGTCATGAACCAACGCTATCGGACATTATTGCTGATCTTTCCACCAGCGATGAAATCAATAAGTTAGCTGAAGCCAAAGGAGCCAAAGGTGTTAATGTTGCCGGTATTTGTTGTACAGCCAATGAAATTTTAATGAGACGTGGTGTACCTTTGGCGGGTAGTTTTTTGCAACAGGAATTAGCGATTGTTACTGGTGTAGCAGATCTAATGATTGTTGATGTCCAGTGTATTATGCCAAGTTTGAAAAAAGTGACAGAGGGCTATCACACAGAATTAATTACCACATCGCACCATGCAAAAATGGATGGTGTCAAACATGTCGCTTTCCATCCGGAAGAAGCCGTTAAAACAGCAAAAGAAATTATTACCATTGCCATTGATAATTACCCTAACCGGAATAAAGAACAAATTGATAAACCTGATGACCAGGAAAGACTGGTAGCCGGTTTTACCGCAGACTCAATTTCAAAGTTCTTAGGCGGGAAATATCGTTCTACTTATCGTCCATTAAATGATGCGATCATATCAGGTAGAATACGTGGTGCTGCTGGTGTAGTAGGGTGTTCCAATCCTAACTCTGATTATGAGAAAAACCATATTTTAATGGTCAAGGAATTGTTAAAGAACGATGTTATTGTGGTTACCACAGGCTGTAATGCCATTACTTGTGCCAAGCATGGCTTGTTGCAACCGGAAGCTGCTTTTAAATACGCTGGAGAAGGACTTCAGGAAATTTGTCGCACTGTGGGTATTCCTCCGGTTTTACATCTGGGTTCTTGTGTGGATAATAGTCGTATTTTAACAGTCCTGACTAATGTAGTTAATGAAGGTGGCTTAGGAAATGATATCTCTGATTTACCTGCCGCAGGTGCCGCTCCGGAATGGATGTCTGAAAAAGCAGTGGCCATCGGCATGTATTTCGTTGCCTCAGGTGTTTATACACTGATCGATCATCCTTTACCAGTGATGGGGAGTAAAAAACTTCATCAGTATCTCACTGAAGACATAGAACAGGATGTAGGTGGGAAGTGGGCTTTTCAGGAAGACCCTGTTAAAGGTGCCCATATGATGATCCGACATATCGATAAAAAGCGAAAGGCGTTAAAACTTAAGCCTTTAATGTATGAGCAATCTTTACCAGTCGAAGACTAAGGAGATGCACATGGAAAAGGTAGTCGAAGTTATTATTGGAAAATGTATGGGATGCCACAGTTGCGAATTAGCATGTGCAGTGGCCCATTCAAAAAGTAAGGAACTGGTAGAGGCATTTAATGAAGAAAAGACACCTTATTCGCGACTGATTCTTGAAATGGATGAAGGAGATGTTATTCCATTTCACTGTCGACATTGTGAGGATGCTCCCTGTATATCAGTGTGCCCTACTAATGCAATGTCGCGAACAGATGCTGAAAGCCCGGTAACATTGGTAGATGAAAAGTGTATTGGTTGCACGGCCTGTTTATTGGTATGTCCCTTCGGTGTTATCCAGAAAAAAACGGAAGGTGATAAATTAGCAAAATGCGATCTATGTATTGAACGATTGGAAGCGGGCAAGGAACCAGCTTGTACAGAAGCTTGTCCGACGGGTGCTATTCGATTTGTTTCCAGTGAACGCCATTCAACCGATAAACGAAAAGAGACCATTCGTAAATATCGTGTGGCATTGACGCAAACTCAAGAGGAGGCTGGGGCATAGAAATGAGTGAAGAAAGTGAAACCAAGGGAAAACAGGAACTAGTCAAAGTCACGATTGACGATCAGACAATCGAAGTGCCCAAGGGGACCACGTTACTGCATGCCGCCATGAAGTTGGATATTAACATCCCCACGCTGTGTTTTCATGAAAGTTTACCACCGCAGGGTTCCTGTAGGGTTTGTGTTGTGGAGATTACGGATAAAACCGGAAAATGGACCTGGATTGATGCTTCCTGTGTATATCCGGTTAGTGAAGGATTATCGGTTCAAACCCAGTCTCCGAACGTTATCAAACATCGAAGAGCAATCATTGAACTTCTGCTGTCCAGAGCACCGAAATCAGAAGTTTTATTGTTGTTAGCCGAAAAATACGGTGCAAATCCAACTCGGTACACTGCAATAGACAAAGGCGAGGCTAATTGTATCCTCTGTCAACTTTGCGTTAGAACGTGCAATGAAATCGTAGGCGCTCAAGCGATTGGGACTGCAGAAAGGGGACTTCACAAAAAGGTGATTTCTCCCTTCAGTATCGCTAAAGAAAACTGTATTGGTTGCACAGCCTGCATCCATGTCTGTCCGACTGGTGCTATTGTTGCCAAACTAGGCAAAGAATCTTTCGAGATTGAGGATTGGGGAGTAGACTTGAAAATGGCAACTTGTTCTTGTTGTGACAAACCGTTTGCCCCTACTGTTCATTTGGAAAAATTAAAGTCTCAAGTCAATCTAAAGAATCAATTATGGGAAATGTGTCCCGAATGCAGGAGGTCGGCGAATAAGGTCGGTACTCCCTATTCGCCAATAATTTAATTTAAAGGAGAGAGATATGTCACAAATTATTGCTACTGCGGCTATTAGAGGAGCACATGCGATGGTGGCGCGAGCAGAAGCAGATTTAACAAAAGCTATTAAGGAAAAAGGAAAAGATGCTCCTGTTGCTTATCCGAATACCGCATACTATTTACCGATTATGTTGCTATTTCTGGGGCAAAAAGTAACCAAGTTGGGAGATTTAGAAGAATCATTGGCAGAAGCTAAAAAGTTATTAGGAGTTATTCCATCGGAAGAAATGTGGCTCCCATATTTGGGCGAAACTTTGGACTCCGGTGTGGCGACCTTGATTGCTGAAGAAATCATTGAATCTCTTAAATACGTAATGGGACCTGCCCCTGAAAACGGAATTTGGTTGGGATTTACGGGAGATAATATTCTCAGACTACAGGGGATCAAATTAGTAGATGGTCGGATGCCTGGTTTTGCCGCTATTGTTGGTTGTACTGAGACTAATGAAGAAGCAGTAACTTTGATTCGGGATCTTCAGGAAAAAAGTATTCTGGTATTTATTGCCGGTAATACCAATGGTCGTTCCATTGCCACACAACTGCAGGAAGAAGGCATTGAAATGAACTGGGATAGTTTCATTGTACCATATGGAAATGATATCACTGCTGCGATTTACGCTTTGAACTTTGCGGCCAGATCTGCCATGACGTTTGGAGGTGTGGAACCTGGAGATTTTAAAGCTGCTCAGGAAATTTTGATGTATAATAAAGAGCGTGTTTACGCCTTTGTTATGGCTTTAGGAGCTGATAAAGCAGTGAAAGGCCCACAATTAATAACCGATGAAAAATATGCCACAGCAGCCGGTGCCATCAATTTTGGATTCCCGGTTATTGCTGACGTTGGTATTCCGGAAATTTTGCCAACAGGTATCTGCACCTATGAACATGTGATTTCTGGTATTAAGATGGATGAGATTGTCAGCCGGGCTATTGAAGTTCGTGGTCTGACAATCAAACTTGAAAAAGTTCCGATTCCGGTACCATTTGGAGCAGGTTTTGAAGGTGAGCGTGTTAGAAAAGAGAACATGCATGTTCAATTTGGTGGCAAATATACAGATGGCTTTGAATTGCTGCGAATGAAATCGATGGATGATGTGGAAGATGGCAAGATTGAAGTTATCGGTCCAGAAATTGAAGATATGAAGGAAGGTGAAGCTTATCCATTGGGAATTCTGGTTGAAGTTGCCGGACGTGAATTTCAGGAGGATTTTGAAAGTGTCCTGGAAAGAAGAGTTCATGAGTTTATTTCCTGCGCTAATGGTATTTTCCACATGGGACAACGTTCCATTATCTGGGTAAGAATCAGTAAAGAAGCCTTTAGTAAGGGATTTAAGATTAAAGATTTTGGAGAAATTTTAGTTGCTAAGATTCATGAGGAATTTAATCGGATTGTCGATCGGGTTCAGGTTAAGCTTTATACAGATAAAAAAGCTGCTGGAGAATTGCTCGAAACTGCCAGGGAAATTTATTCTTTCAGAGATGATAAAATTGGTGGTATGACCGATGAAGATGTGGATCAGTTCTACTCTTGTACACTTTGTCAGTCTTATGCTCCGAACCATGTCTGCATTGTTACACCTCAAAGACTTGGACTTTGTGGTGCTTATACTTGGTTAGATTGTAAGGCATCCTACCAAATTAATAAACATGGCCCCAATGAACCGGTGGATAAAGGAGAATGTGTTGATGCTAAATTAGGTCAATGGAAAAGCATCAATGACTATGTCGAAGTTAAATCTAACGGTACTTTGCAAAAATTTAATGCCTATTCCATTATGGAAGATCCCATGACATCCTGCGGGTGTTTCGAGTGTATCGCCGCCATCGTCCCTGAAGCCAATGGCATAATGATTGTGGATCGTGACTTCCTGGGAATGACACCGGTTGGTATGACCTTTTCAACCCTTGCCGGTCAGGTTGGTGGTGGATTACAGGTACCTGGATTTACAGGTATCGGAAGACTTTACATCAGTAGTCCAAAATTCATTTCGGCTGAAGGTGCTCATCCCAGGATTGTTTGGATGAACAAGGAATTAAAGGCAGCAGTTTCTGAACGACTGAAACCCCAGTTAGAAGATGCCGGTCAGGCTGGTTTATTTGATAAAATTGCTACAGAAGAAGATGCAGATGAACCAGATAAATTAGTTGAATATCTCACCAAAATAGGCCATCCTGCCTTAGAAATGGATTCACTCTTTTAACGATGAAATTCCTCACGCTGATTAGGTTCAGCGTGATATAATCACTTACGGAGAATATAATGGCATTAACAGGTATGCAGATTTACAAAGACCTCCCGAGAACTAATTGTAAGGAGTGCGGATTTCCGACATGTATGGCTTTTGCGATGCAGGTGGCTGCCGGGCAAAAAGCGCTGACAGATTGTCCGGAAATTTCATCCGATGCGATGTCAAACTTGTCTGAAGCTTCTGCACCCCCAATGAAATTAGTAAAAATCGGAACTGGCGACACTGCATTTGAATTAGGGCAGGAAACAGTTTTATTTCGTCATGATGAAAAATTTCATCGCCCTTGTGGATTAGCAATTCGAATTCCAGCCTCACTTTCTGACGACGAAGCCAGTAGTAAAATTGAAGCCGTCAACGCTTTAAATTTTCAACGAGTTGGGGCGACACTTGAGCCTAAACTTTGTGCAGTAGAGATTGAAGGAAGTTTTGATGCAGCTGCTCGTGCAAAGTTAGTGGCGGAAAAAAGTAATAAAGCGATTATCTTAATGGGAAGCGATGCGGCTAAAATGGAAGCAGCTGCCGAGGCAATTAAAGATAAAGCACCGCTTCTTTATAGTGCAGATGCTTCAAATATTGATGCTTTTGCTAAAATCGCAGCTTCAACTAAGGTTCCCTTAGCTGTTACCGGTGCTAATCTTGAAGAATTGGCTGAATTGATAGAAAAAGCAAAAAAGGCTGGCGCGGAAAATTTACTGCTGGGATTTAAAAATGACAAAATTGGTGATTCAGTTAGAATGTTGACTCGGGTTCGG
>Ga0257125_1001515_pt1 | contig 23331 bp, 16 predicted proteins | sample SI106_200metaG_FD_190183 | JGI IMG/M metagenome (GOLD analysis project Ga0257125, IMG submission 190183) | Marine microbial communities from Saanich Inlet, British Columbia, Canada - SI106_200 | ecosystem: Environmental > Aquatic > Marine > Inlet | place: Canada: British Columbia | collected... | reverse complement strand
TCCCAATCCCACGGTTGAAAGCGATCTGATGCATTTCCTCGACGCCTTACAGAAACAGGCGTAAATTCAAACACACATTTCAAGGGCTTTTTTTGCAACATTAGGGTCAATACACCGTCAATGTGTACAAAACTCTGTAATCCTGGAAAATCCCAATTGCGAAATGCCCAACGATTTCCCCGTGGATGCGAACCACGCCAAAAATACTCACCAGTACGATCGTGATTGCCACCAAAAGTCAATGCTTTGTTGCTCAGAATCTCAAATGGAGCTTTTTGATCCCATCCGTTTTTCTCGTAAACATCCTGCCAAATATAGAATACTTCATATATCGTATTCAATGCACTTAGTTGAAATTCATAATAGCTATCTCCGCCATCGATAAAGACTTCAAGATCATTTTCAAACCACAAAAGCCCATCCCGCTGGGTTATTGTTGCATGGGGGAAAGGTTCTTCACACCAAAAGCCAATATAGAGATTCTCATTGTTGTACAACATGGCAGCTTTAGTGTCATATAAACTAGGGTTGCCATCGATAACGTCGATAAATCGTTTAGTTTTTAACGCTTTCTGCCATAATGGGTGATCCAATTTACCATCCATAGGTATGGCCTGATTAATTTTGTAGCAAAGATATCGATTATCCATAGTACATCCTTTATTTGCCTTCTGGCGACACGAGTCGCCCAAGATCTAAGTTAAGTTGCGCCAATAAGAGACAACCTCAGCTAACCAGAGGGTTTAATGTCGTGCGGCTATTCCGATCCCGGAGCCTGAAGCCCTCCCGTATCTCCAGATAGATCTCCTTCCCCCGAAGGAGGGGTGAACATTTCCTCCCGCAGTGCCGGATAGATCTTTTGAAAGCGCTCCGCCAGCCCCGTGTTGAACAGCGACTGGCCGGACTGGCGCATGGCCAGCACCGAGGCGAGCCAGGTGTTGGTCCAACCGGATTCGACCGACCAGGCGCCCCAGCCCAGATCGGCGGAGCTTCCCCAATACTCCCATAATTCATAGTCGAAGGAGCGCATCCAGGCACCGTCCAGGTAGGGCTGTGCCTGGGAGCGAACCTGGATGCGGCAGAAGAACTCGGCCATGCGGTCGGCGGCGACCTGGAGTTCTGCATCACCCGTGGCCGCGGCGGCTTCGTGGAGGCCGATGAAGGCGTAGTTTGCGGTGTAGAGCAGATCGCAGGCCGGATCACCGTTTGCCTGAATGAGAGTGGCCTCACTGGTGCCGTACGCCTCGTTGGTGGCGGGAGGACCATACGAGCCCTGGCCCAGATCGCCCAGCTTTTCCCGGATGGCGCCGCAGGGCTGCATCTGGGTGAGCAGTTCGTCGGCAAAGCGGCGGAGCCAGGCGCGGTGCTCGGGAGTGTCGTCGACGCGGACCAGGAAGGAGAGGGGGAGGAGGATGCGGGCGATCTCCTGGGCAAGGCCGTTGGTCCATCTCCACTGATCGGGAAAGGCTTCCACACTCATGCGCAGGGCGTTTTTTGGCTTGTCGAGGAACTCCCGGTCTCCGGTGAGGGCGTAGGCCCAGAGGAAGCAGGCCCACAGATAGGCCTGGTAGTGGGGAGCGTAGTGGATGTGCTCCTCTGCGTAGAAGAACGGCCAGCCGCCGTTTTTGGGAATCTGCTCGCCGTTGATGCGGGGACGGCGGAAGCCGAGGGGGCCGGTGGTGCGCAGGTTGGCCAGCAGACATTTGAGGATGCGCTCGTCCCAGCGGTCGTCGTCGAGAAGGCGGGCGGCGGTCAGGGCGGGAAGGAGGACGCGGGCGTTATCATCGCCGTAAAAGACAGGGCCGCGCTCGAACCAGTTGTTGAGGCCGTAGGCCGGATCCTGTGGATCGTCGTGGAAGAAATCGGGTGAGGAGAAGACGTAGTCGAGCAACTGACCGGCGCGCAGGTGGCTGGCCGGGTTGCCGGTCAGCTGCCAGTCCCAGGCGAAGACCATGGAGCTCTCGCCGATGCAATCCCCCCGGGGCCAGGTGCGGGGCAACTGGCGGCCATTATAATCGATCCCCGCCTCGAACCCCTCGATCGCTCCTTTTTTCCAGTCGATACTATAGACGATATGGTCGTTGAACCAGGTCACGGCGCGGCCGAAGGCATCTGTTTCGGCGCCGTCGGAGAGTTCATCTTCAGGATCGAACTGGACGCCGACGGTCGGCGTCCAGCTGAGGGAGGGGATCTCCGTCTCGGGACAGAGCCAGGTGAGCAGGCGCTCCCAGATCGCCTTCCAGGCCGGGGTGGGGCCGTAGCGGCCGGTGACGAACTGGCTGAGTTTGCTGGCGGCGACCAGGATAGAGTGAGTCGAGTGTTCGGCGAGTATCGGATAGTGCTCTTCGGGCAGGCCGTAGACGGCGGTGTGATAGCCGGCGACGCGAGCGACGACCAGGTGAGGGTTATCAGCTTTAAAGGGCAAATACCAGCAGCCATGCAGAGCGAGAATGCGGGCTTCTTCCAGATCGGGGGCGAAGAAGTCGGAAGAGACAACGGCCCTCTCCCACTGAGTCGGACGGGGCCGGTCCAGGTCGAATCCCGGGACAGAAGCGGGATATTCCAGATAGAGGCGCAGACCTTTTTCATCGATAAGGCGCAGGTGGTCGGCGTCGATTTTCAACTCGGGATGCGGGTAGGTGTCGGCCAGGGCGAGGAGAGCGGTATTTTCCGGGGTGGCCTTGAGCGCGGCGGCAAAGCTGTCGTAGCGGGGGAAGATGTGGCCGGTGCCGGACAGCACCTGATAGAGATCGTTGTCTTCGCTGCAGTAGAATGTGAGCTGCATGATCTTCACCTCATCTGGATTGTTCGGTGGATTCGGATAAATCCGCATCGAGAATTTGTCTGGATGTCTGGACGACTGCCTGGAGGGCGTGCTCGGGGAGCTCGGAAAGATGGCCTTGCAAGTGGACAGTGGGGTAGCCGCTGACGGCGATCAGCTCGCGCGCCTGGTTTTTTGTGAGGCGCGGAGCTGCGCTTTTTTGGCGCCAGGCGATCAACCCTTCGCGCCAGGCGTTGCCGAGTTTGGCGCGGCGGCGGTCGGCGAGATAGCGCAGCAGGAAAGGGAGACCCGGAGCTTCGGGAGGGGGAATGCGCTCCAGAACGACGAAACCTGGGAGTTCATCGTCTCCGCGACGGAGCACGACCGAGCGGTATGCGCTTTCCATCAGGGGAAGCAGCGGCTTGCCCGCGTCGGAGACGAAGATATGGTGCAGATCGCGATCGGGAGCGCAGATCACCAGATGCTCTGCGGCGGCGGCGAGAAGGACGCGCGGCAGGTAGGAGCCGTAGTGGGGATACAGGTTGGCGACGACGGTTCCGGAATGGGGCAGCTGAGTGAAAGGAGGTTTGCCAGCGCCGAGGTACATGGTCTGCAGGAAACCGCCGAGGGAGGTGGCGTGCGTTGGCGAGAAATTTTCCGTCGGCCAGCCATCGCCGACGCAGGTCAGCTTGCTGGACTCGAAAGTGGAAAGACGCTGCTCCACGGCGGAGAGGATTTCCGGGTTTATTATTTTTTTCTCCCCTTCTTCGGAGCTTTTCCCCTGGGTGTAGATGTGCGCATCCGCCCCAACGGCATTGGCGGCGGAACTGCTTCTGCGGGTGGGGCGGCAGATGTAGAGTTCACTGGCACTGCCAATCGCTTCGGCGCCGGTGTAGCGGTTGAAGTGTGGCAACACCGCCTCGCTGATCAGGCGGAGGTCGTGGAGCACGGATTGGACCTTCAGGCCGAGTCCCGGATGCCCTTCGCCGAACCCGTAGCAGAGAAAGAGGCGGCCCACCCGGGGATCTCTCAGGGAGGCGATGCCGCGTTTGAGAAAGAGTTCGATGCCGGCCGGTGTATAGGGAGGGTCGGTAAAGACCAGATCGAAGCGTTCGGACATGCTGCGGGGCAGTTCGACGCGGAGATCGGCGAAAGTGGTCTGGATCGACCAGTCGCGATCGCGAGCGAGGGTGCCGATGTAGCCGAGGATGCGCTCGTCGACGTCGAGGACGGAGATGGTGAGATCCGGGAAGAGCAATGCCAGGGCGACAGAGGTGAGGTCGTGGTCGCCCAGGCAGAGGATTTCAGCGCCGTCGAGATCGCAGCAATCGGCGAGAAAGAGGGCGCGCTTGAGACAGGTCAGAGGGGTCGCCGAAACGTGGTCCAGATTGCGGTCGGAGCGGGGGGCGTTGGCGAGTATTTGCTCTATCTCCGGAAGAGCTGGATGGGCGCCGGCCGCCACCTCGTAGGGATCCGGGAAGCGAGGTTGAGAGAGCTGCTCGCAGGTGAACAGATCCCTGAAGGAGGGGGCCGATTCGGGACGCAGGCGCACCCGCTCTTCCTCCTCCTCCAGCCAGGGACTCAGGCGACGAACCAGATTGGTCACTGTCCGGTGGGAGAGGGTGGAGAGCTGTACCAGGTTGGAAATTGTCTGCCAGCTGCCGTCGGAAAGTCCACAGATGAGGGTGCGCAGGCGGCGGAAGTCGATGCCCCAGGCCTGTCGTAGTGCCTGGTGAAGCTCCAGGAGAGGGGCGTCGTCCAGCCCGATGGGGGGTTGATTTACCATGGTTCCTTTCAGTGGCAGAAGGGGGCTGACTCCGGCGGAATGGATTCGGACGGAATCGGAGCTCTCTGTTGGCAGCCGAGCGGGAATTTTCCAGATTGTCAATATACCGCGAACTATCGCCGCCTTCAAATTTTGTGGAGCAGAAGAGATCATGGCCGAAGAACTCGTCATCGCCGATTTGAGCACTTGTCAGCCGCAGGAGTGTCTGACCCGGGAGACGCAGCGGCCTGGCACGTGGATGCTGTACGACTACGAGACAGAGGAAGGGTTGCGCGGCACCATGGTCTACGGGGCCGGGCGGATGGAGTCGCCGTCGCTGAGGTTGCCGCTCTCCGGTGCGGAGGGATGGTACAAGATCTACGTGGCCATCTGGCACAGCATCCACATGGAGGGATCGCACCTGCGGTTGAAGCTGGAGCAGGATCGCTACTACCGCCAGTGCGGACCCGAAATCATGGGGGCGAAGGATCGGAAGCAGACCGGTCCGGAGCTGATGCTGGACCGGGACGGGCAGCCGCTGAACTACGACTTCGGTCCGGCCGATCTGACCGAATCGTTCTGGCGAGTCGCCGAGTTGAAGGAGGAATGGCTGACCATCGACAGGGTGCGGACCTGGGGGGAGCCGACCATAGTCAACAAAGCGGCGGATCCGGGTGCCTGTCTGGCCTACGTGCGGCTGGTGCCGGCCAGTTTGGAGGAGCGGGATATGTACGCTGGCAGGGGGCGGACGCAAAAGCCGAAGGTGCAGTTCGCCCAGTACGACAACGGCAACTGGTGGCAGGTGGGCTGCCGCACTGAGGAGGACATTCGGGCATCGCTCGATTGGTTCGGGGGGACCGATCTGGTCAAGGTCAACTGGGGGTGTTTCTCGAACGAGGGATGTTGCTATCCGACTCAGGTCGGGGTGCAGATGGGGCGCGAGCCGGAGGTGACCCGGTGCATCGCCGAGTTTTTTGAGCGGGGGATCGATCCGCTGCGGGTGGCGAGCGAATACGCGCGGGAGATTGGGCTGGAGTTGTACCCGAGTTTTCGCATCGGGGGGAAGAGGCCGGCGCCGACGCTGCCGACGACGAATGAGATGCCGTTTTTCGACAGCCATCAGGACTGCGTCGCGATGGCTCCGGACGGCACGCCCACACCCCACTACAGTTTTGCGCACGACGAGGTGCGGGCATTTTTCGTCGACGTGGTGTGCGAGGCTGCGAGAAATTACGACGTGCCGGGAGTGCACTTCATCTTTGCGCGCAGCAATCCGTTCGTGCTCTACGAAGAGAAGGTGGTGGAGGAATTTTGCCAGCAGCACGGGGTCGATCCGCGGGAGCTGGCCGAGGATGACGAGCGCTGGCTGGCGCACCGGGCATCATACCTGACGGAGTTCGTGCGGCAGTTGCGACAGGGGTTGGACAAAGTGGGGGAAAGGCGGGGAACTCGAGTGGAACTGGCAGTTACGGTACCGTCCGAACCGCATATAGTTCCCTACTGGGGGGTCGACTGCCACACCTGGGCGCAGGAGGGTCTGGTAGACTATCTGATCCTGCACGCCGGAGGGGTGGTGGCGATCGAGGATCTGCAGAGGCACGTCAAGGTGATTGGAGATACCGGAGTGCCGCTGGTCGTGGACTTCTATCCCCGGCGCATGCCGGCGCGGTCGCGTCTGCTGCGTGCGGTGGAATACTACGATGCCGGAGCGGACGGGTTCTGTTTCTGGGACGGCCAGGCGCGGGTGAATCGGGCGAGCGAGTTTGCCTGGAGTCGGTTTCTGGGGCACGACGAGGATCTGGCGGATTGGGCGGAACGGTTGGGAACAGAATATCGAATACTGCCGATGCGGACGCTACAGGGGTATTCGCTGGACCGGCGATTCTGGACGCTGACGAGCGGTTAGTTTTTTAAGTAGGTATGAGTTTACTGTATTAGTGAATCGATACAGTGATACAGCTTTATTTTTTAGAACTGCCCGACGGAACCAACTACCCGGTTTTCTGAAGGACTCGGGGCGATTTTGCGTGTTGACGAGACCGTAAAGCTGCAAATTTCTGCAGAGAATCAGGGGAGATCCTGCCAGATGATCTTCGGCTGTTCCGGGTCTACGAGGAAGCGGATTTTCTGCAGGTTTTCGGCGAGGACGAGCTGCAGGCTGCCGATGTGGATGGCGGTGCGAGCGAAGGCCTGATCCGGGACGTCGACCTGGGCTTCTCGGGCCGCTTCGGCGATCTGGTCCTCCAACTTCCGTTGCTCGGCGAGGAATTTTTCGCGGACCTGGGCCAGCTGATTAGCCTTTTTGACGTAGTGGAGCACCGTCGCCTTTTTCGCCGGATTGCGAGCCACCAGTTTGCGGATTTCGTCTGCTTTGAGGGTGGGCAGATCGATTGCCTTGAGCAGTTTTTCGAGCATGAGCTCGGCCTGGCGCACGCTCCCGCTGAGTTTTTCGAAGCGGGCGTGCTGATCCGGCTCCAGGCCGACGAACAGATGAGTGGTGGTACTGCGCTCCGAACCGAGGTTGCGCGAGACGATCCCCTTGACGCCCCAGGTGCGGCCGCCGATGATGCCCCCGTTGTTGCCCGAACCGCCCAATCCTTCCACCTGCACTTGCCCCGAAGCCCGGAGCTGGGCGCCGCGCGCGTAGCTGCCGAGGAGCACGTCCGCCCCCGCCTGGATAGTGGCATCGTGGACGAATTTGGCGCTTACGCTGCCTTTGGCCTTGACGACAGTCTGGCGGCCGACGATTCCCTGTTGGACGACCACGTCGCCGTCCGTCTGAATTGCGGCGCCGGCTTCCAGGCTGTTGGCGACAACCACATCGCCGGTGGCCTGGACGTGGAATCCTCCCTGGATCGACCCTCCGATCTCGACGTTTCCCTGGAAAACGACATTGCCGGTTTCGTAGCAGACGTCACCCTCGATGCGGGCGACTGGCTGGACCTGAACGGCGTATTCCCGCGACTGCACGGAGCCCGATTGTGAGCGTTGCTCCTGGGTCTTGAGCACCGCGCCTCCGTCGGCGGTGGCGTAGAGCCGCTGGACCTCTCCTTCGCGCTCGATGCGGACGTTTTCTCCGGGGGTGAGCTGGATCTCGACCGGGTCGTCCACCGGGATTTCCTGGCCGAGTACGGTGCGACCCGGCTGTCCGGGCACGGGTACCCGGCATTCGGCCAACAGGTCATCCTGGTGGATGGCGGGGAAGATGTTGCGCTCTCTGAAGTCGATGGAGCCGTCCGGGCGGAAGGTGCCCACGCGGAATTCGTAGTCCAAAGGGAAGGTCGGTAGGGCATCCTTGGGCGGATGGGGAGGTTCCCCGCGGGCGAGGGTGACCAAGGGGGGTTGCTGGTCGGTGAAATTTCCGGAGAGCCGGTCCAGCGCCTCCTCATCGATGCCGGAGGCGACGTTGAAAGCTTCTAACAGGGCGCGCAGGTCGTCGGGCTGTGGCGATTGCGAACCGGGGAGGAGGGGGAGCCTGAGATAACAGGCCTCCATGCCATCGGATGAAATCCAGAGCGGATCGATCACCGTGACTTTGCTGTTTTCTATACCGGCGTAGCCACAAGTGCAGGCGATGTAGTCGGTGCCGTTGGGGGCGAGTTGAACTCCCGGGCCAGGTTGCAGACGGGGGTCTGCTTGCTTTTCGATCAACTCTTCGGGGATGGGGATCGGCTGGCCCTCGACATCGACCCCCTCTTTGCCCTGGGGAACGATTCTGACGGCCAGCAGGTCTCCGGGCTTGACGGCCCATGCCTGGAGCGCAGCGGCCCCCTGGGCGATCTCCTCCGGCTCGCGGAGGGCGAGGAGTTGACGGATGGGATCGAGGGAAGGCGGAGCATCCAGCCCTTCCGGCGGGCGGTATTCGATGCGCGGCTCTGAAGGGGGCTGTGGCGGTTTGCCTATGGCGACGACCACGTCGCTCAAGCGCTGGTCGTTCTGACGGGCGGTTTCCGCGGCTTTGAGGATAGCCTTTTTATCGACTCCGCAGGTGATTTCGTTGCGCTCCAGAAGAGACAGGATATCGGTTGCCGAAGTGTCGGGATAGACCGTGCGCACCACGGCTTTCAAGCCGTCCTCTATGAGTACCAGCTCCAGTTCCGCAGGTGCGGTCGCCTCCGCTTCCATCGCGGCCAGAGCGGACGCCACTTCGGGTGGGGGAGGGGAATCGGCAGACGTATCGGGCGGGGGATCTGCTTCCTTCTCTCCTTCGAGCTGGCGGCGGACGGCCGGACTGAGGGCATCCGCCCCGCCTTCCAGAAAGCGGTCTACCTCATTGAGCAATTGCTCGGTTGTGGCTCGCTTTTTTTTGCGCTTTTTGGCCATGGTGCGCCTGGCTGAGAGAAGCGTTTCAGGAGCAGCTGAGGTAGCTATCTCGAAGGGCGCTGAGAATATCGCGGATGCTGACGATGCCGGCGATTTTTTCTCCCCGCACGACGACCAGCCGGTGGATGCGGTGGGTCACCATCAGGTCGGCCAGCTTGCCGATCGGGTCCTCTTCGACGGCGGTGATAACCCGGCGGGACATCAGGGTTGAGATCTGGCAATCCCGGAGTTCTTCCTCCGGTTCCAGAAGGCCCCCGACCGTCGACAGTCCGTCCATCGCCGGGGAGGTGTAAAAATCGGATTCGTCGAGCCGGGTATCTTCCTGGTGGTCGGCGCTCAGGGCGATCAGATCGGTGATGGATATCACTCCGACCAGACGAGCGTCGGCGTCGATCACCGGCACGCCGCTGATCTGTTTTTCACCGAGCAGGTCGGTCAATTCGGCGACGGTCATGTCCTCCCGGGCGCAAATGACCGGGGAACTCATGACAGCACCTGCCTTCAGTTCCATCGCGGGTACCCTCGAAAAAGGGTGAGAAGCATCCTCTTCCCAAATATAACAATCAGTCCGGTTTGGGGCGCGCGTCTGTCAGATTATTCCCCAGTCCCTGGATGAAGTGGGTAATAACGGCGCCGATGATGACCATGTTGAAGCCGCGGTCGAACCAGTTGCGGGCGTCGGTGCCGGTGCCGGTCACCATGCCGGACCATTTGTCCCCGGAGCGGGCGGCGTCGCGCACCTGTTCGATGGCATTGATGTGCTCTTCGGCGATCAGGAACTGATCGACAAGCCCCATGTTGTGGGCTAAGTCGTAGGGACCGAGCATCAGGCAATCCACCCAGTCCTGGGCGGCGATAGTGGGGGCGAATTTCAGACCGAGAGGGGTTTCGATCTGGCACATGATGAAGAGGTTTTCCTCGAGCAGGACCCAGTCTTTACTGCCGGTGCCGTCGACCGCCATGACTCCCGGGCCACCCATTCCGTGACGGCCGCGCGGGGGACAGAAGGCGGCATCGTGCAACGTGTCGAGTTGCTCCTGGGTTTCCATCCAGGGGACCATCAGACCGCCGGCACCTAAGTCCAGGCTGCGCTTGATATGGTCGGCGGTGCAACTCTGGGGGCGGATGAGCAGGGGCAGATCGAGGAGGCGGCCGGTGCGGCAGATCTCCTCGGCTCGGGTCAGGTCGACCTGGCCGTGCTCCATATCGAGGACGACGAAATCGACTCCCTGCTTCTTGCAGATCTCCAGGTATCCGGGCCAGAAATCGAAGCTCATCAGTAATCCGACGGTCTCTCGGCCCTGGCGCAGTTTTTCCTTCAGGTTGCCGGCCAGCATAGCTTTCCTCCCTTGTCAACTTGACTGCCTAAATGCGGCGGACAATATTACGTCCGCATAGAACGGCGATTCAGAACGGTTGAGATGGACTTCGGATCGACGCGTGTCCGAATTGCTGCTGAACATCCAGTTTCCGGATTCGATTCCGGTCGAAAAAATAAGATATCGATTTTGTAGCGCCCATAAGACAAGGAGAGCAGAGGCTATGCGCAAGTGCGAAGATCTGATCATCTATCGAGACGATAAATTTTATGCGGCCTTTCCATCCATCGTGTCGCGGCCGGACGGGGAGTTGCTGGTGGCTTTCAGGCGGGCGCCCGATCGACGCAAATTTTTTGCACCGGGCGTCACCCACTGCGACCCGAACAGCTACCTGGTCCTGGTCCGCTCGCGGGATCTTGGGAAAACCTGGTCGGAGGAGCCGGAGCTGATCTACGCCCATCCATTCGGGGGATCGCAGGATCCGTGCATGGTGCAGCTGGACGACGGGTCGTTGCTGGTGAGCAGCTATGCCTGGATGTTGCTGCCCGAGGAGGGGGTGGAGAAGGCGGACGGCACTCTGCACCCGGTCTTCGGGTGGAAGTTCACCTTTATGGGAGGATACCTCATGCGCTCTTTCGACGTGGGGGCCAGCTGGGAAGGACCGATTTTGCCGCCGCAGTTGGATGAGCAGAAGACGAGCTTTCCGGGGGTATCGATTCCGGCGATGAACAGAGGGGCGATGACCCAGGCAAGCGATGGTCGTGTCTACTGGGCGGTGGCTACCGACCCCAAGGAGAATCCGGGCCGGACGCAGCTGAATCTGCTGGTTTCGGATACCTGGGGAGAGGAGTGGGAACACCTCGGTCTGATCGCGGCGGATGAGAAGGTGGTTTTCAACGAGACGTCGATGATCGAGACGGTCGGCGGCGATCTTGTGGCCTTTGTGCGTACGGCGGGTTTCGACGACCATGGGGTGATTGTGCGCTCGAAGGATATGGGTAAGACCTGGGATCCGTGGGAGGACATGGGGATGATCGGCCATCCTTACCACGCCCTACGGTTGCCGGATGATCGGGTCCTTTTAACCTACGGGTATCGGCACGAGCCATATGGCATACGGGCGCGCGTGCTGGATCCGGAGTGCACGGATTTCTCGGGAGAGGAGATCGTGCTGCGCGACGACGGAGGAGGCCGCGATCTGGGTTACTGCTGGTCCTGTTTGACGGCGGATGGACGGGCGCTCGTGGTCTACTACTTCAATGAAGAGGAAGGGGCTCGGCATATCGCGGGTACTTTTCTGGAATTGGACTGATTTGAGTTGATTTGGCGATGTCTGGATGTTCGGAGGAGTATGGCGAACATCCGGATATCCGCATAAACTGTAATGCCATCTGGTTTGAATGGGGGATGTATGTCTGTGACGATAGAGAGCAAACGGCCGACCCAGATGCCGGCCTGGGCAGTGCTGGAAAGACAACTAATTCGGGCGATCGACGAGGCGGCACCGGTCTTTCTGGAAAAATACACCCGCCCCGGAGGGGAGCTGATCTGGCAGGAGGAATATCCGGGGGACGGGGTGTGGGCCGATGATCTGTACGAGGCGTTTTTTAACTGGCCGCTCTACCACGCCCTGGGGGGGAGCGACTATACGGGAAAGATGGCGGTTCAGGAGTGGAACGCCGTCACCCGCCAGCTCACCCACGACTACGGGAGGGCCTCCAAGGAATTCATCAACGACGACGACTGGTTCCACAACAGCGAGAACTATATCTATTTCTACCACCTGGGCATGGCGGACCCGACCAGCGCCGAAATGATGCGGCGGGCCAGGCGGTTTGCCGGATTTTACATGAACGAGGATCCGGAGACGCCGAACTACGATGCCGAGAATCGGATCGTGCGCTCGCCGTTCACCGGCAGCAAGGGGCCACTCTTTAACGCTCGCTTCGCCGATGTGCACTATAATCTGGAATATGGGCACGCGACGCTGGGGCCGGGGTTCGAACTGCCGGAGAACTGGCACGAGGATCCGAAGATGCGCGAGAAGGTGCACGCCCGCTTCGACGAGGTGGTGATGAACGCCGACATCCCGGTGAACCTGGGAGTGGTCGGGATGGTGACCAGTGCCTATCTGTACACGGGGGAGGAGAAATACAGGAAATGGGTGGTGGAATACGTGGAAGCCTGGTTGGAGCGGATCAAGAAGAACGGGGGGATCATCCCCGACAATATCGGTCCTAACGGTCTGATCGGGGAGAATCGGGAGGGGCAGTGGTGGGGAGGATTCTACGGCTGGACCGGACGCTTTTCGCTGCATATGATGGGATCGGCGATGATGCTGGCGGCCGAGTGCGCCCAGCTGATTACGGGGGAATCGCGCTATCTGGATCTCATCCGCTCGCAGATCGACGTGGTGATGGAGCAGGGGCGGGAAGAGGATGGGAAGCTGCTGGTGCCGTTCAAGCACACGGATGACGGATGGGCGGAGTTCAACGAGATGATCCCGCAGGATCCGGTCCATCTCTGGGCGGCTTCGATGGCCGGGGAGGACTGGGAGCGGCTGGAGCGGCTGCGCCGGGGATACGAAGAGGATTGGCAAAAGGTGACGGTGCGCGGCCCCCGGTCGCTGGATGACCGGGCGTGGACCCGCTTCCTCGCCGGAGATCTGCCGAACTATCCGGAGAAGATTCTGCAGGCGAACTTCCGAGAGGTTTGCCGCCGGCTGGACGTGGTGCGCAACGACCAACAGGATCTCAAGAAGCTGGATGTCCATCACTGGCAGCAGGTCAACCCGGTGGTGCCGGAGGCGCTGGCGCACCTGACCTGCGGAGGGCCACAGGCGATCTACTGGGGCGGGTTAACGGTGGGGAGGGTGCGGTATTTCGATCCGGAGAAGGAGCGAGCGGGGCTTCCGGAGGATGTGGGAGCGTTGGTGACCGGCTTGTCCGACGACGGCGTGGAGTTGACCCTGGTGAATCTGAGTCCGGGAACGGTGCGGGAGGTGATCGTCGGCGCCGGCAGTTTTGGAGAGCACCAGTTTCTGGAGGCGGAAGTGGAGGGGGAACGGGTGGATGTCGGCAACCGGTATCTGACGGTGCGGCTCATGCCGGGGACGGAGATCGATCTGAAGATCGGCATGGAGCGCTACTGCAACCGACCGAGCTACGCCTTCCCCTGGCACGGGGAAGGGATTCCGTTCCGCTGATACGGGGGCGCGATCCTCAGCGAAATCGTTCCCTTGCTTCGGTCCGGCGGGATTCGATGTCGACCGCGAAATTCGCCGCCTCCTCTCCGGTTCGGAGGGTAGGCGGCGAATTTTGCGATCGGCCCTGACGGCGGTTTCTCAGATCGCTTTGTCCTCCAACCAGTCTTTGGTGACCTCGATGCCGAAACCGGGTGCGTCGCTGGGAGTGAGATAGCCGTCTTTGATGACCGGGGTCCCGGGCAGGACGACGCATTCTTCGAGGGGGACACCCGGGGGAGAGACGCCCTCCGAGCGCTCGCCCCACTGGATGACGGGCATGGCGGCGGACAGATGCTGGCCGTAGGGGTAGTTCATGCCGGCGTGACAGATGACGGTCAGGCCGTGGGCTTCGGCGATGTGGCAGATGCGCGTCAGGGCGGTGACGCCGCCGACCCACTGGACGTCCGGCTGCAGGATGTCGACCAGACCTTTACCCGCCGCCAGAGCGAAGGGATGGATGGTGTACCAGTGTTCGCCGGTTGCGAGAATCTGGCCCGGCACCCGCTGGCGGATCTTGAAGTAGCTGTCCATATCTTCGGGTAATACGTAGTCTTCCAGCCATTTGATTCGGTAGGGTTTCAGCGCTTCGACGAGGCGGACGGTGTACTCCACGTTGAGCGACATCCAGGCGTCGAGCATGAGTTCGACGCTGTCGCCGATCTGTTCGCGGGTGCGGGCAACGAGTTCCTCTGTTCGGCGGATGCCGTCGATGCCGGTTTCCGGGCCGCAGCGGGCGAAGAGTTTGACCGCTTTGAACCCCAGTTCGAGGAACCAGTCAATGCTGTTCTCGGTGCCGTAAGAGAGGTCTGTGTTGCTGGCGTAACAGAAGATTCTGTCTTTTTGGGGGCCGCCCAGGAGTTCATACACGGGGCGCTGGAAGACCTTTCCCTTCAGGTCCCACAGGGCGTTGTCGACGGCGCTGATGGCATAGCTGGGCAGGCCTGCGGTGTGGTAGGGAGAGGAGGCGCGGCGCATCAGATCCCAGCATTTTTCGGTGGCCATGCAGTTCTGTCCGACCAGCAGAGGAGCGAAGTGGTCGTTGATGAGGTTGGTGACGGGACCGCTGTTGATGGTCAGACCGAGTCCCCAGGTGCCGTCCTCTGCGGTGACGACACAGGCTGCGCGCGTCCACTGGGTTCCCCAGTCCCCGCGCTTGAGTTCGGGATAGCGTTCCATGGGGCTGACAAAGCCATCGGTCTGCACTTTGGGCACGCGGGGTTGCGTGGTCTGCCGGGGAGTGAGGTCGACGGCTACGGCGCGGATCTCTTTGATTTTCAACGCGGATTCTCCTTTGCTTTTGGGCACCGGTGGACCTGGGTGTGCGGATATCAGTATCCGTCCAGGGAACAGCGGAAGGCGCCGGTATCGGGAAAGAGATGGTGGAGTGCATCCGAATCGTCCGGGGTTGCAGCGATGCCGTTTTCCGAATAGAGGCCGGGGAGACGGCGGCCGTTGTAGAGGAGAGCCGCCAGATCGCCAATCTGGAGTTCGAGATGGAGGGGTTTGCCACTGCCGGCGGTGAAGGAACGGTCGGTTCCCCAAAGAGATATGGTTAGTTCGATGTCGGCGGAACGGGCCCGTTCTTCCAGAAGTGGGTGGATGGACTGCAGGAAAATCTCTTCGGCCTGGACGCGGATGAAGACGATGTCGTAGCTGGTCTTGTCCTCGGGGGAGAGGGTGTCTACCAGGTAGCGGAGGGGATGGGTGGAGGCGACTGCGAGGTCGGCGACCTTGAAGCCGCGATTCTGCCAGCCTTTCAGGATTTGTTGGATGAGGGATGCGGCCAGGTCTTCGGCGCCGGAGAGGCAGGCGAATTCCTGGACGGTTCCGGCCCCCTCTGCCTCTTCGATGGCCAGATAGGCGAGGGGTTGAGCAGCACCGGCTACCAGGAAGGTGAGAGGTCTCGACCAGAGTTTGGGGATCTGCTGGATACGGCGTTCCCAGAACGGGATGCTGCGCGACCAGGCGCCGGTGGCGCGGCCGTAGCAGGAGGCGTAGAGGGCATCGAGGGGCGGGGCGTCGGCGACGACGGCAGGGCGCACATGCGGATCGCTCGGAGAGAGATCGAGTGCGGGCAGGTTCAGCACGAGCCGGGGGTATTCGAGGACGGCCCTGCGGTAACCGAGCCGGCCGTAGAAACCAGTGCGGGCCGCGCTGGTGTGAAGATAGGAAATGGCCAGGCCGCGCTCCGCCATCCACTCGCTTGCATAGCGGATCATTTGCGAGCCGATCTTCTTTCCCCGGTACTGTTCCCGGGTGCAGACCGCACCGACCAGACCGGCGGGGACGGCCGCACCGGCGCACCAGAGGGTACCATCGCGCACGCCCATCTGACTGGCGACCCGGCCGTCAGCTGTGGCGACGAAGAGGTGGTCGGGGTCGTACCAGGGCTCCTGATCGTAGAGGGGTAGGGCCCTGGGGTTGTCGCCGACGTGCTGGGCGAACGATTCGGCGATGATCTCCTTGACGGCGGGGTAATCCTCCGAGCGCATCGGTCTGCAGGTTATATCCATCATTCCCCTCCAGCCAGTGGAAAGGAGACCTCCGGGTCGAGCGGAAAGATGGGGCGCACGCATCTCCGATATGGCAGGGAATGGAGGTTGGCGCTGGTCGCTCCGGGGGCGTCGACCGGGACGATGGCGGCGGCGATCGATTCGTAGTGCGGGCGAAAGCCGTTGGGCGACTTGACCGACACCAGGTCGAAGGTGGCCGGCTCCAGGCCGTGCGCCTGGAACAGGCTGCGGTCCATGATGTGGACGGGTCGGGAGGTGACCACCACGTGGATCCGGTCATCGATGACCAATACGGCGGTGGGGCCTCCCTGCTCCGGGGTGCCGCCCGCATAGGTGAAATTTCCGTCGGAGAGGGTTTTGACGTAGACCTCTATTTCCAGCGGGGAATGGCGACCGGTATCCAGGTTTCCTCCCAGAGGTACGGTGAGGGTGGCACCGACACCGGCGGCGAATGCCTGTTTGGCAGCCGGTTCGTCGACCAGGCTGAGCAGCGCTTTGCCGGAGTAGCGTTGGGCGACCAGTTCCTTGAGGATGGTGTTGCTGTCGCCGGGGGCACCGGAAGAGGTGGCGTCGGCGGCGTCGGAGAAGACGGTGAGTCCTTCGGTTTCTTCCGCTATGGAGATCGCTTCTTCGATGCTTTTCAGCGGAGCGACGAACTGCTCGCGGTTTTGCCACATGAAGCGGGCGATTTTTTCCGCCTCCAGGCGTGCGAGTCCCGGGTCTCCGTCGGTGCTGACGAGAACGTTCGACTGCAGGGCGGGCACATCGGTGAACGGGTTGCCGATAAGTACTCCGGCGGCCAGTCCAGACTCCGACGACTCGATCTCCTGGCAGGCGCGGATCGCCTCGCCGAAGCGGCCGGTGGCGGTGATCAGCTCATCGCCGCGGACGAGCATGGGGAGTTCGACTCTGTGGGTGGTCGGTCGGACCTGCTCCGCAAGCAATGCGAGCAGGCCACGGGCGGCGCGCTGGCCGGTTTCGTAGAGATCGGTGTGCGGATAGGTGTGGAAGGGGAAGTGGAGATCCGCCTTTTCGACCATGCTGTCGGTGAGTACGGCGTGCAGGTCGAGGGAAATTACGAGAGGTATGTCGCCCAGGATTTCCCGAACGGCGGTCAGAACTCGGCCTTCGGGGTCGTCCTCGTCCTCGCCGGCCATGGCGCCGTGGAAGACGATGTAGGCGCCGTCGACGTCGGCGTTGGCGCGAACGGCGGCGAGGAGTTCGTCGATCATGCGGTCCAGATCGGGGGGGTGCACGGGACCACCCGATACCGACCAGCCGGCCCAGGTGGGGACGACTTCGATATCCCCGGCCGCGGCGAAGATTTCCAGGCCACCGGCAAATTCGGTGTGGGTGTGGCGCAGGGAGGAGGCGATCTCCTCTCCCCGGCGGATGTGGAAAGTATCGTAGCGGGTGCAGGTGGGGTTGAAAACGGCGGTCTCCTGTTTGAAACCGGCCAGCAGTACGCGTTTCATGGAGGCTCCTTTGCCAGAGATCGGGGATGGGGAAATTATGGGGATATGTCTCCCGATGGGCAAGTCTCCGGCGTGGAGTTGATGGGAGGAACTGCTCTGGGTACCTTTCTAAATATCCATAAATAAAAAGAGAAAAGAGGAATTCATGCGCCGAGTTATATACAACGACGACAGCCAGGGGGTGCACGAAGCGCGTCCGGGAAATGCCAGGGCGGATCTGGAAACCTGGGTGGACAAGCCGTTCTCGCGCATCCCGATCGATACCTACGCCTGGTGCATCGCCTTTCCGGATGTGTGCATGCACGAAACCGAGGTCGGGGAGGTCTACGGGGATAGGTTTGAGGCCGCTCCGAACAACTCGGTGGCGACGATCAGGGAGCTGCGGGAGGAGGGGACGGATGTCCTGGAGGTGGTGACGGCGCGTGCCCATCAGCACGGGGCCGAGATCGTTGCCAGCGTGCGCATGAACGATACGCACGGGATGTTCCCAGATCCGGACGATCCGCAGATGTCGCAGTTCCTGCTCGACCATCCGGAGTTCGTCATTCAGCGGCAGGATGGAGTTCCGGAACGGGCGCTGGACTACAGCTTTGTGGAGGTGCGGGAGCATCGACTGGCGATTCTGCGGGAGCTGGCGGAGAATTACGAAATCGACGGGTTGGAGCTGGACTTCACGCGCTGGGCGAAGTTCTTTCCGCGCCACCAGGCGGCTTTTAAGATCGACATTATGACGGAGTTCGTGGGGGCGGTGCGGACAATTCTGGATGAGGCTGCCGAAAAGAGGGGAAGGGAACGACTGGTGCTGGGCGTCCAGGTCTTGGAATCGCTCTATCTCTGTCATCTGAGCGGCCTATATCCGCAGGGATGGGTGGAGAACGGTTGGATCGATTTCCTCATTCAATGCGATTTCAACTGCACCAATCCGCAGATGCCGGTGGATGAGTTTGCCGCTTTCTGCAAGGAGTCGAACTGCACCCATCATGTGCGTATGGGGAATATGATGGGGGGGAGTTGGAACGGGAAACCGGATATGATGGGGCGCAAGACTGTCCAGTACAAGAATAATTCGGGGTACGGCGGCATGGTGCTCACTCCGGAGGAGGCTAGGGGTGCGGCGGCCAACGCCTACGGTTTCGGGGCGGATGGAATCGGTCTGTGGAATATCTGCTGCAATCTGGGGGATCGGCACAAGGCGGGTTCGACGGGACCGGACCGGCGGAAGTTTCAGGAGGACATGTTTGTCTGGATTGATTCGATCTCGTCTCCGGAGAAGACGTGGGCGGGTGTGCGGAACTACCACTTCGTGCCGCTCTACAAACGGGCGGAATTGCCGGTGCGCAACTATCCGGTGAACGAGCTGCGCGCCAGCCCGACCGGGGCGCCGGTCCAGATTGTCACCTTTCGGCGCAATAGTGCGGGATTTCGCCAGATCTTTCGCTTCTGGATGGCGGATGGTAAAGAGGGGGAGGATTTGCAGGGGAAACTGCGAGTGCGATTTTTGAATGCGATGCTGGAAGACGAGTTCGCCCTGGATATCAACGGCACATTTATTCCGCCGGAGAAGGTGGAACGTACATTCGAGGCGGATGCGGAACTTCCCCACGTGTGGTACGAGGTGGATTTGGCAGATTGTCCTTCTTTTTGCGGAGAGAACGAACTGGGCATGACGCCGATGCGGTTGGAGGGGGAGCGGGAAGGGGATGCCTACATGGAGGAGCTGGAGCTGATCGTGGAGTGAGGTTTAGTCCAGGAGGTGGAAGTATTTCAGACAGTCTTTCAGCAAAACGAAGGAGAAGAATAGCAGCACCAGGCCGAGAAATCGGTTGATGAACAGATAGAAGTGGCTGACCAGCAGGTCGCGGAAGCGGGCGATGAGCAGGGCCATGGCGATCTTGGAGCCGACCAGGCAGATGTAGAAAGCGGTCACGAAGAGAATGGCGGCCGGGCCGCTGTCCGGGCGGAGCATCAGGGGGGCACCGACCGCGACCCAGAACAGGTAGGGGTGCGGGTTGAAGAAGTTGGTGATGACTCCTTTGCGCAGAGTGGAGGGAGGGTGAGAGGCGAGGTCGGCTTTGAGGGGGGGGATGGCGAAGCTCTCGTAGGCCAGGTAGGCGACGAAGAGACCGCCGGCCAGGGATATACCGCCCAGAACCGGATCGAAGTCGGAGAGTTGGGAGAGGACGAAGACCGAGAGGAGCACGATCGGCAGATCGCTGATGAGAGGGACGAAGGCGATGCGCAGGCCTGCAGCCCGTCCGTGGCGCAGGGTTTCTCCCAGGAGGAGGGTGGTCAACGGCCCTGGAGAAAGCCCGGCGCTCAGGCCGAGGGCGATGCCGGAGAGCAGGGATGGTAGGAGTGCGGTCATTGGCAGCGGGTGGGGTTTCGGATGTAGATATAAGAACTAAACTAGAGCAAAGAGATTTGCATAGCAACCAGGTGAGGAGAGGATGAGCGAAAATCCAAGGGGGTTCGGCAGCGACAATCACGCCGGGGTGCACCCGGAGGTGATGGCGGCGATGGCGGCGGTCAACGTCGGTCACGTGCATTCTTATGGAGATGATCCGTATTCTGCGGCGGCGATCGAGAAGTTCCGCGAACATTTCGGGTCGCAGGTGGAGGTTTTCTTCGCTTTCAACGGGACCGCGGCCAACGTGTTGAGCGTGGCTTCGATTAATCGAAGCTTCAATGCGGTCATTTGCGCGGAGTCGGCGCATGTCAATACGGACGAATGTGGCGCGCCCGAGAAGTTCACCGGCTGCAAGCTGCTGACGGTGCCGACGGAAAACGGGAAACTGACGGTCGAGAAGATCGAAGCGCACGTGCATGGGCGGGGTGACGAGCACCAGGTCTGGCCGAAGATGGTCTCCATCACTCAGGCGACGGAATTGGGAACGGTGTACCGGCCGGAGGAGATTCGCGAACTGGCCGACTGGGTGCACGAGCGGGGGATGTATCTGCACGTAGACGGGGCGCGGTTGGCCAACGCGGCCGTTGGTCTGGGAGTCGGGTTGAAGGAGATCACCGGAGATGTCGGGGTAGATGTTCTCTCTTTTGGGGGAACGAAGAACGGTTTATTGCTGGGGGAGTCGGTGGTTTTTTTTAGTCCGGAACTGGCCGAAAGTTTCCTCTTTATCCGCAAACAGGGGATGCAGCTGGCTTCCAAGATGCGCTTCATCGCCGCACAGTTCACGGCCTTGTTGAGTGACGATCTGTGGTCCAGATGTGCCCGACATGCCAATGGTATGGCGAGGCGGCTGGCCGGAAAGGTGGAGGGGATTTCCGGTGTGGAGATCATCCAGCCGGTAGAGGCGAACGGAGTGTTTGCGAAACTGCCGAAGGAGAAGATTCCCCTGCTGCAGGAGGAGTATTTCTTTTATGTATGGGACGAAGAGAGGGGTGAAGTGCGCTGGATGGCGTCGTTCGACACTGCGGAGGAGGATGTAGACGGTTTTGCAGAGTCAATCGAGAGAATCCTAAAATTAGAGAGAGGGAGATCATGATTATCGATACGCACACGCATTTTTACGATCCGACCCGACCGGAGGGAGTGCCCTGGCCTTCTGCGGACAATCCGCTGCTCTACCGCCAGGTTTTGCCCGAGCATTTTCGCGCCCTGGCAGAGCCGTGTGGGGTAACCGGCACGGTGGTGGTGGAGGCGAGCGCCTGGTTGGAGGATAACCAGTGGATTCTGGACATTGCGGCCGACGAGCCGTTTATCGTCGGGCTGGTGGGGCACGTCGATCCGAACGTGGAGGAGTTCGGGGGGAATATCGATCGGTTTGCCGAGAACCCGTTATTCAGGGGAATTCGCTGTGGAGGGGGGTATTTCGACGACGTGGAGCGGGGAAGCTTTTTGAAAGATCTGGAGAAGCTGGTGGAGAAGGATCTGGAACTGGACGTGCTGATCAGCAAGCAGCACTTCGGGCAACTGCTGGAAGTGGCAAAGCGGATGCCCGAGCTGCGAATCGTGATCAACCACATCGGCCACGTGCCGATCGACGGCAAAGCACCGGACTCCGAGTGGTTGGAAGGAATTCAACGGGCTGCGGAATATTCCCAAATCTATATGAAGGTGTCGGCGGTGCTGGAGCAGTGCAAAGTGGAGCCAGTACCGAGCGATTCGGGTTTTTACGAGCCGACTTTAGAGGCGATGTGGGAGGCTTTTGGAGAGGACCGGCTGGTGTACGGTAGCAACTGGCCAGTGTGCGAGCGAGCCAGCGATTTTGCCACCGCCTTTGGTGTGGTCGAGGCGTTCTTTTTCGGCAAGGGAGAAGAGGCGAGGGAAAAATATTTCTGGAAGAACGCCAAAGCGGCTTACAAATGGGTCGAGAGGAGCTGATTACGGGTAGACTCGAAAAGAGGTTCTCATTACATTCTTGTCTCGCCATTCAAGGAGAGATGGTATGAAACTTTTGAAATGCATCGTGCGGCCGAATGCGCTGGATAAGGTGAAGGATGCCTTGAGCGGTTTGAGTATCCAGGGAATGACGGTGAGTGAGGTAAAGGGGTTCGGTCGCCAGAAGGGGCATAAGGAGCTGTACCGGGGCGCGGAATACACCATCGACTTCACCCCCAAGCTCGAAATCGAAGTGGTGGTGAAAGAAGATCTGGCCGCCCAGGTAATCGACGCAGTGCGCGACGCGGCTCAGTCTGGCAAGATCGGCGACGGCAAGATTTTCGTCCTGGCTGTGGAGGACGTGGTTCGCATTCGCACGGGAGAGACGGGGGAAGCGGCTATATAGTTCGACGATCGAAAAAAAAGAGAAAGGCCGCCCGTTTTTTAGGGCGGCCTTTTCGTTCTGCTATGACAGAGGCCCTTCCTTTCTTTATTCTTGATACTACCTGATTTTGTGTGAAGAGCCGTGCGAGGATTTGCTTGAGTAGAGGACGATTCCTTTCCTTCCTAATGTATATCGCCAAACACACATTGGGAGGAATCCATGGAACCGTCCTCAGACGAGAATAAAAAACAAACTCGTCCGCCTCGAAAGCCCCGCAGTCTGTGTCTTTCGTTTGCCAACGAAACCGAGTATGAGCGCTGTCTAGCCGATCGAGCCTATTACCGGACCTACCTGATGGAACAATACCAAGCCTACCCCGAATTGTTTCCTGAAGAATGGGGAGAGGGCTTCCACTTCCATGGTTTCATCTATTCCCGTAAACAAGATCTACACCAACGCCGGGTGAAGCTAAAACGCACGGGAAGCGTCTACCAGATCCGTCCCTCCTTCATGATGCCCTACATGATCGGGCGGGTAGTCGAGGTGGAAAAACCGCTTTTTCTGCGTCGTTGGGGCGTCCCCTTTGAAGCCTTGACCTATGTCTTCGGTCGCCATCCCATGTATTGGTATCGAGCCTATGTATCATTGGGCCGTACCTCGCTGGTGGGCACCACCATCAAGCAGGTTGAGGACTTACCCCCGCACCTGATCGCTGATGAAAAGCACACGCGTCTTCAGGGGAAGAAAGTCTTTGTCCCCACCACCGTCGCGCAGGAGTGTATCTTGGGGGCTGAAGTGGTCGAACAGGCGGATGCAGACCACCTCGAACAAGGGTATCAGGTTTTTCGCGACGAAGCCCAGACGCTCCAGTCCGATTATACGCCCCAGAGTGTTAATACCGATAAGTGGCCGGCGACACGACAGGCCTGGTCGCGTCTCTTTCCAGCCACCACCCTCATCTTGTGCTTTTTGCATGCCGTGCTCAAGATCAAAAATCGCTGCCGTAGTGCACCGGATCTATGGGAGTTGATACGGCACAAGGTCTGGCATGTGTATAAAGCCGAGTCTCTGCGTCCCTTCGCACAGCGCCTGCGTCGTCTACGCGAATGGACCGAGAGTCAGACGCTGGAAAAACCCGTCCAAGCGCCGCTGCAGGCGTTGTGGGAAAGTGCCGCAGACTTCAAAGTCGCCTATCAGCACCCCGGGAGTT
>Ga0257125_1001510_pt1 | contig 23399 bp, 19 predicted proteins | sample SI106_200metaG_FD_190183 | JGI IMG/M metagenome (GOLD analysis project Ga0257125, IMG submission 190183) | Marine microbial communities from Saanich Inlet, British Columbia, Canada - SI106_200 | ecosystem: Environmental > Aquatic > Marine > Inlet | place: Canada: British Columbia | collected... | reverse complement strand
AAGCATAATGAGATTAAATCACATCTTGCTCAGTTTGAAGCCATCTTTAAACCGGAAGTATTAGATCATTTTAATCAAAGTTATCTACTAAATATCTGGACTAAATACGTGTTCCGGCAAGTAGATATTGAAGCTGATCAAATGGAACTGGCTGAATTATTGGGTATTTGTTAGAATCATTAAATATAAAACTACCTAGGTTTACCAGATTTCATTTCAAGCAATAGCTCGCTAATCCACTAATCAGAAATAGAAACCTAAAGATAATCTTCGATATCTACCTTAACACCCGGAATTAAAAGTTTCTTATTCCAATGATCTTATAAATTACTGAGTATTTCAATAAATACCAATAGTTATCTATAATCAATAAAATTAATTCTAAAGGAATTCAATATGAAAAATCAAATTAACAGTGTTCAGGCTTATGAAAAAATACGCCCTTTTGTGCTTGAAACACCACTAATAAACAGCCTGGAAATTAGTGACATATGTCAAACAGATGTTTTTTTAAAGTGTGAACACTTACAATATACAGGTTCTTTTAAATTACGAGGTGCGACAAATAAAATACTTTCTCTCTCAGAATCTCAAAAAAAAGAAGGCGTCATCTCTGCGTCTACCGGGAACCACGGTCAGGGGATTGCGTTAGCAGCAGGTAAATTAAATGTTCCCGCCGTTATTTATACTCCGAGTGATGCTTCACCTGTTAAACTAAAAGCTATTAAAAAACTTGGCGCCAGTGTCAAACAGGTGCAAGGTGGTTGTGGTGAAGCAGAAGACACAGCTAGGAAAATAGCAGAAGAACAGGGTATCACTTATATTTCCCCCTATAATGATCCCGATATCATCGCCGGGCAAGGAACAATAGGCGTAGAGCTCAGTAGGCAACTACCGGAATTGGATGCTGTTTTTATTTCCGTGGGGGGTGGCGGCTTAATTTCCGGAATCGGCAACTATTTAAAACAATTTAACCCCAAAATCAAAATCATCGGATGCTGGCCGGAAAATTCGGCTGTTATGTATGAATCTTTAAAAGCCGGACTAATTATTGAAGCACCCGAAAAACCAACAATTTCTGATGGTACTGCCGGGCCTGTCGAATTTGGTTCAATAACTTTCCCCATTTGCGCCAATGTCATTAATCAACAAGTATTATTAACAGAAACAGAAATCAAAAAAGCCATGCGTTTGCTGGCTGAAAGCGATCGCTTTATTGTGGAAGGGGCTGCAGGTGTTGCATTAGCCGGTCTATTAAAATTGAAAGATGCCTTTAAACATCAAAAAGTAGCTGTCGTATTATGCGGTCGGAATATTCTATTTGAAAAATACCTGGAAATTATGAACCAGGTTTAATTCTATTTCATTATCTTAAATCCAGCTTACTTTTTGGTAAGCGGATAAAATATCTGATTCATAGTTATCGTTAGGATCATCTGACGGTTGTCATTAATATTTCCTCTATCTTCTAAAAGCCTCGATGTTTTAACTGATTGTTTGTCAGAATCATTTCGGGATGAAATTTCCAGCAATCTGATTTAAATCCAAAGACCCTGATGATTTTTAAGTTCAATCAGATCTTATATATTATTATTAATGATTTGAAACAGGAAAGATTAAAAGAAGACAGAAAAATGATCATCTAAAAAAAATATATAAATTGTCCTGCTTTTAAAAAATATCGAAGCACATTTTTATTGTATTCAGCTACACATTAAAATAGTATTAATATCAAGTTAGGGGATCACATTTAGGATTTTAATAAGAATGATGGCCGCTATAAGTATGAAGTTCAAATCAAATTAACATTTCAAAGTACAAGTATTCAGCAGCGTAATAAAAAAGCTGGCTTACCGTTAATCTATTGATTAAAAACACATGAACATTTTTAAAAGGTTATTCAGGCAAATATTTGTTTCAATGATGTTGGTTATTGTTTGTTGTAATGCTGACATGTCTAGCTTATGGGCATTAGATAAAACTAAAGTATTTATTGTCCCTGTATCTGGTGATGTTGATCCTGGAATGGCGGCCTATATAGAACGAGCTTTAAAAAGCATTAAAGAAGAGTCTGATTCTGTTATCATATTTGAGATGGATACTTTCGGTGGTCGGGTTGATTCAGCGCTTCAGATTGTCGATCACATCACTAATATCCCTAAATCAAAAACAATTTCATATGTAACTAACAAAGCGATATCCGCGGGAGCTTTAATTGCTTTGGCCTCCAGCGAATTAGCAATGAAACATGGGACAACTATTGGAGATTGTGCACCGATAATGGTATCTAGCGAAGGTCCTAAAATGATGGGGGAAAAATTTCAATCACCCTTAAGGGCAAAATTCAGAGCTTTGGCCAAAAAGAATCACTATCCGGAATTATTGGCGGAATCAATGGTAAGCATGGATAGAGTTGTGTTTGAAATTTTAATGGATGGGGAAAAATCATATATTGATGGACAAGATTATGATGATTTAAATGCGACTGAAAAAAAGAAAATCAGTGCAAAAAAAACCATTGTTGCAAAAGGTGAATTGTTAACGATGGATGATATTGAAGCTGTTGAGTTGGGTTTTTCCAAACTCAGCGCTAATAGTATCGAAGAGATGTTGGAAAAACGTGGGTATCAAGATTTCGAAATCATCAGAATTCAGGAAAGCTGGTCAGAGACATTTGTGCGATATATTGGTTCTATTTCATCTATATTAATGATGATTGGATTTGGGGCACTTTATGTTGAATACAAATCACCGGGGTTTGGACTTCCCGGTTTAATTGGGATTGTTTGTCTCGGCTTAGTATTTTTTAATCAATATTTAGTCGGATTGGCTGGGTATACAGAATTATTAATATTTGTAATCGGTGTATTGTTATTAGGCGTTGAACTGTTCGTGTTACCAGGATTTGGTATCGCGGGGATTTCAGGGCTCTTGATTATTGGTATGAGCATGATCCTGGTTCTGCAAGACTTTGTCCTACCTGATCCAACATTACCCTGGCAGGGAGAGTTATTATTAAAAAACCTGGCACAAGTGATGGGATCTTTCGTTTTTGCTTTTCTGTCATCGATCTTATTTTTCCGATATGTGGTACCGAAGTCTGGAGCGTTCATCAGTGGTCCTTACCTGAAAAACACCTTGAAAGCGGCCCATGTTAATATCAACAAAAATAAAAATGTTGTTGTCGGAGATACCGGTGTCGTAGATACTTTTTTAAGACCCTCAGGAAAAGTATCCATTGGTCAAAAAATATATGATGCCAAATCGGAAGGCGAGTTTATCGAAAAAGGCACCGAAATTAAAGTCATTAAAAAGAAAAATAATCAAATTATCGTGATTAGAAAGTAAAATGAATAATATTTATATACTTCCAATCGTATTGCAAGTGATTGGAATACTGGTTATTATGGCGGAAATTCTTTTACCATCGGGGGGATTACTGTCCATGTTGGCGATAGGACTATTTGGATATTCGCTTTATTATGTATTTAATAGTATCTCGTCCAGTATCGGAATGGTTTTTCTGATAATGGATATCATCACTATCCCTATCGCTATTTTAGCCGGTTTTAAACTATTGGCTAAATCTCCGATTGCTTTAAAAAAGAAGTTGTCCAGTGAAGATGGTGTTGTCGCCCAGTCTGCAGATGCTCAGAAATACATTGGTAAAGAAGGCATTGCCTTTACAGATTTAAGACCAGCCGGGATCGCGATGATTGAAAGTGAGCGACTTGATGTAGTAACAGAAGGGAAATACTTAGATAAAGATACCAAAATCGTTGTGGTTTCTGTTTCAGGAAACCAGATTATTGTAAATCAAATCTTAAATTAGGGAGATAGTAATGAATGAAATTGGATATTATGCCTTACCTGTTGTGATCGGTATTGTTGTATTAGTTTTGTTTTTCTTTATTAGTACATCGATTTCTTTATGGATCCAGGCACTGGTATCAGGGGCAAAAGTAGGACTGTTTAATATCATTTTTATGCGTTTCAGAAAAGTTCCGCCAAAACTGGTTGTTCAGTCAAAAATTATGGCGGTTAAAGCAGGCATTGAAATCAGTACTGACAATTTTGAATCACACTTTCTGGCGGGTGGCAATATCTCTCGGGTGGTACAATCTTTGATTGCTGCAGATAAAGCCAATATCGAATTGGATTTTAACCGAGCTGCAGCGATCGATCTGGCCGGTAGGGATGTACTGGAAGCTGTACAAATGAGTGTAAATCCAAAGGTCATTGAAACACCTCTGGTGGCAGCGATGGCTAAGGACGGAATTCAATTAAAAGCGATTTCCAGAGTTACTGTCAGGGCTAATATTGATCGACTTGTCGGTGGTGCTGGTGCAGATACAATTTTAGCCAGAGTTGGGGAAGGTATCGTGACAACCATAGGTTCAGCTGATACCCATAAAAAAGTATTGGAAAATCCGGATTTAATCTCAAAAACAGTTTTGGCCAAAGGACTTGATTCAGGGACTGCTTATGAAATTCTATCCATTGACATTGCAGATGTAGATATTGGAAAAAACATTGGGGCTGAATTGGAAACTGACCGGGCTGAGGCAGATAAAAAAATCGCTCAGGCTAAGGCTGAAGAAAGGCGAGCCATGGCTTTTGCTCAGGAACAGGAAATGCGGGCCAGAGTCGAAGAGATGCGTGCAAAAGTTGTTGAAGCAGAATCTCAGGTACCTTTGGCCATGGCTGAAGCTTTTAGAGCTGGAAATCTGGGTATCATGGATTATTATAAGATGAAAAATGTTATGGCGGATACTGATATGCGAGATAAAATCGCAAGTGATGATCGCAGTGATCCCAAAGAATAACAGATAAATCAACTAAAGCGATTCGACACTGTTTGGTGTCGAATCATTTTAACTCATTTTTGGATGTGGATGTTTTATGGATAATTTATTTATTCCTTTGATTATCGTTGTCATTATTTTTCTCAATTTTAGAAAAATAATGAAAAGCAAGAAAAAGGCACTTGAGAATAAGACTTCACCAGAGAATAAAACAGCATCAAAACCGGAAAAAGCGAAAGGGATTTTTTCCAGGATTAATCAAGTGATGGAGGAGTTTGCAGAAGCTGCAAAAGCAGAAGCTAAGAAATCCGAAGCAAAAAATTCAGAATCCACTGAAGAATGGCCACCTAAAGAAAAAATTGTCCCGGATGAATATCAGGCTGAGGTTGAAGAAGATATTGATATGCACTGGCCTCCCCGAAAAAAAGAGTTGGTCTTAGAAAAACGGGAACTAATAGAAAAAGTACGAGACAATCAGAAAAAACAAGAACAGATCAGGAAAGTTATTAATCAGGAAAAACAGCCAGTTATGTCATCTGTGAAGGGATCAAAACGATGTTTTAATCAGAAAATTACCCGCGCAAAACTTAGAAATGCCGTCATTTGGTCTGAGATATTAGCGCCACCGGTTTCACTAAAAGAAGATTAAATTGAGGTGATATTATAGCTGCTGATTAATATGATTAGCGTCAATATCTTATTCCTTTTAACAATCGGTTTTTGATTCTCATGAATTGTGAATTATGATCGATACTTACTTCAATCGCTCTTTTGTTCTCAAAAATTGTGTTTACTATTTTTTTGATTGCCGGATGAACCGGTGCAAACAGTCGAATTTTCCGGAGCCCTGTTGGTTGTTTAGTCTCAGCAATTATAAAAGCCTCTAAAATCAATCTTTTTGCAATCCCTTTTCTACGGACTTCCTGTTCAACAAAAACCCCTTCTAACCACATAGTTTTATTATTACGGCTGAAACGCATCCTTAGTCCACCTACCATTTTTTTATTTCCGAAATTATTTTTGATAAAACAGGCTAAACCGGTAGCCGGTCCCATTTTGTATAGGGCAGACAAAGAAAAAATAATCCAAACGAATGCCAGTAGTAGGGTAATCAGTGAAATAAGAGGAAAACTTGATCTGAAGACCTGACTGATCAATATCATTAAGGCGGGAAAGCCGATCATAAACCAAAAATCATGGCTGAGTATAAAATAAAACATCGCCAAAGGAAATTCCTTGGTAGTGAAAAGACGTCTTTTTAAAAAAAAACTGACTTTATCTGATGGTTCTATTTCCATTTCCAGTTTCGGTTGAATTTCAAGTAAAAACCATTGGTCTTCTATTTGCCTATTTTAATACACTGGATTTAACTGTAATATCTCTGTTAACATTTATCAATATATTTGAAATGAGGGACCTATTTTATAAATAGTATTGATTTTGCCTTGAGGTAAATGCAAAGAGGGATTAGGTTATACTCGTTAATAATTATTTCAGAAAAAGGAATAGCATTGCAAAGGTCTTTATTAAATTTTGACTTTGTTTTAAAAACAAAGAACAATAGATCAAAAAACGTCTGATGGTTTAAAATAATAAAAAAAGGTGTTTATGAGTGAATTTAATGGGAGTTTCTTATTTTCCACCGGCCCTCAGGAATTAGATTTAGCCATCCATACGCTTGAAGGGTTAATTAAAGGTATCGCTATAGATTCTGAAATTAATGAAAAAGAACTAAAAACAGTAAATAGCTGGATTTCAGACCACATTCATCTTAAAAATCGTCACCCCTTTAATGAGCTTATACCACGACTATCTGAGGTGATTGAGGATCGAATTATCGATAAACATGAAAAATCTGATATTATGTGGCTTTGTAAAAAATTTGAAACAGATAATGTCTATTATAATAAAATTACTTCTGACTTACAGAGACTCCAAGGAATTGTTGGAGGGATTGTAGCTGATGGTGTGGTATTAAAGGAAGAGTTGGAGAATCTGAAAGAGTGGCTGGATGATCATCATTGCTTGAAGACCTGTTGGCCCTACGATGAAATTGTTTCCATTATTGTGGAAGTGCTAAAAGATGGAAAAATCGATGCCGACGAGCATAAAATGCTATTAGCCTTTTTTGATGAATTTGTTTCCTATCCGGGTTATGAACCTGTTTCAGAATTATCATGTAAAGATAAAAAAAACTATCAACTAACGGGTATTTGTGCCTCTAATCCGGAGATCATTCTTGAAAAGAAATTGTTTTGTTTTGCTGGAAAAATATCCAAATCAAAAAAGAAAAAACTCAGTGAAACGATTGTTAAATGTGGAGGTGAGTATTCAGATGAAGTCAATCAATCAACTGCTTACCTGATTATTGGTGACGGGAACAATCCTGCGTGGGTGTTTGCCTGTTATGGTCGGAAAGTGGAAATTGCGATTGAAATGCGTAAAAAAAGGCAGGAAATGCTTTCAAATGGTGAAAAAACGTCGATGGAAATTCAGATTATCCATGAGGCTGATTTTTGGAATGCAGTTAAATAATATGTAAGACTGATTTAATGATATGACATTAAAACGAGGTAATATTGTTTACTATTGCAAATAATTAATGTTTTAAAACTTTATCTAATTTTGTTTGATATTCTTTGGCTTCTTGTTGTCTTGCCCACATGGAAGCATAGATTCCATTTAAGGCAATTAAATCCGAGTGCCGACCTCTTTCTGTAATTTTTCCATCCTGCAAAACCAGTATTTCATCTGCATCCACAATCGTTGACAATCGATGGGCAATAACCAGAGTTGTTTTATTTTTTGAAACTTCTTTTAATGAAATCTGAATGTCATTTTCTGTTTGTGAATCCAGGGCTGAAGTTGCCTCATCAAAGATCAGAATTTTAGGGTTTTTAAGAATTGTTCGCGCAATGGCAATGCGCTGTTTTTCACCACCTGAAAGTTTTAATCCCCGCTCACCAACTTTGCTTTGATATTGATCTGGTAAAGATTGAATGAATGCTTCGATTTTGGCTATCTGTGCAGCCTGGATAATTTCAGTTTTACTGGCATTAGGTCTACCGTATTGCAGGTTGTAATGAATGGTATTATTGAATAAGACAGTGTCCTGGGGAACAATTCCAATGGCAGCACGTAAAGAATCCAGTGTTATGGACTTTACATCCTTGTCATCAATTTTAATTTGCCCACTATTAATATCATAAAACCTGAATAATAATCGGGAAATTGTTGATTTTCCCTCCCCACTGGAACCGACAATAGCCAAGGTATTTCCAGGTGGTATTGTGAAGCTGATCCCATTTAGAATACGTCTGTCATCCGTATAACTGAAACAAACATTTTTAAATTCAACTTTTCCGAGTGGTGGTGAAAAAGTTATAGCATCCGGTTCATTTTGTATTTGAGGACTTACATCCAGCAATTCAAACATTTTATCCATGTCAGTTAGGCTTTGTTTGATCTGACGATAGACAAATCCCAAGAAATTTAAAGGGAGGTATAATTGAATTAGAAACGTATTTACCAGTACAAAATCACCAATGGTATAGATACCGGTAACAACACCCTTTCCCGCCATTAACATGATCGTTATTAACCCTACGGCGATCAAGGCTGCCTGACCAATATTTAAAAATGAAAGTGTTGTAATATTTTTAATAGCTGCTTTTTCGTAACCCGCTAAAGCGTCATCATAATACTTGTATTCATGTTCTTCATTATTAAAGTACTTGACCGTCTCATAATTAATAAGACTATCAATTGCCCTGGTATTGGCTTCTGAATCTTTTTCATTCATTCGACGCCTGTATTGTAACCGCCATTCTGTAAACCACATTGTAAATATGATATATGAACTGATAGTTCCAAAAACAATCAGCGCAAACCGATAATCAAACTTAACCAGAAAAACAGTCGTAACTATAACGATCTCCAGGAGTGTGGGGATGATGTTAAACATCATAAAATTAAGTACAAAATTAATCCCTTGAATTCCACGTTCAATAACACGAGATATGCCACCTGTTTGGCGATCTAAATGAAAAGCCAGCGATAAATTATGAAGATGTTTGAAGGTACTTAATCCAATCGTCCGTTGGGCATGTTGTGAAACTTTGGCAAAAATGAAGTCCCTTAACTCTCCCAAGGATTGATTTAATAACCGGGCAACACCATAGGCGATTACTAAAGTGATGGGAACTGTTAAAATTGCGATTTCTACTGATAAGGCATCAACGGCATTTTTATACAAAAAAGGAACATAAACACCAATAGCTTTTGCTAAAACCATGGCGATTAATGCGAATGTGACTCTCAGTTTAAGGTCAGGTCGCCGTTTCGGCCAAAGGTGGGAAGCTAGTGTTATTAATGTTTTGAATTGATTGGTTCGGCGAAAGGTTTCTGTCGCATCAAAATGAGTTCGTCTCGCCACTTTATCGCTTCTGTTGGAATTGTCCGCATGGATATCGGATTGTTAATAATAGAAATGTTATAAATTTACAGCTAGCTTGTCATTATTGTATCGTCTAACACTGTTGAGGCAATCTCTTTTGGTTTTTTGCTACGATGACCTGTTTTTGCAATAATTTCCAGATAGAAGGATTCGAGTTTCTTTGATTCAGCCTGATCAATATTTTTAGTGATATCATCGACATGGATAACGGCGGCACTTTTTTCAGTTTCACCGAATTTGCAGTTAAAATCCCAAAAATCAGCATCTTCCGGCAGATTTTTTCTCCGTTCTCTTTTTAAATACTTTCGGACTTCATTTTTGATTGATTCAATAAGCCTGGCTACTTTGATTTTAGGATGGGTCAATTTAAAGGTTTTTTTCATTATCTCTTTTTATTTCTCTAAAGATGTCAATTAAAAACAGCAACTGCTATTATCTTATTTATAGTAGAAATTCAATGGTTTGATGTCAATGGATAACAAGCTTATTTTCCACACCATCTTCAAAGCGACTTTAATTATTTAAATTTTAGGCTGCGGTTCGGTGATCTAATAATCCGGGGATCATATTTTGAATAATCCGATCTATTTTTTGATAGGTGTTTGAGTTGTCCAGTGGTCTTGGGTATTTGGGAAATAATCGATCATCGATCCAGGTGTACTCCCAACCCGTCGTCGTTTTAAGGAATTCTGCAGTAAAATCGAGACTGATCTCTAAACAACCTTCAATGATGACATCTACGTATGATTGCACGATCGGCTGATTTGGACAGGGGTGGTTCGTCTGTTTTGCAAAATAAATCCAAACGTCTTCCCCGATGAGAATATCTTCTGATAAAAAATTGATTTGAGATTTTGGTAAAAATTCACGGTAATATCCTGTTTCCCTGGCGTCAAATTTTGACAGTTCCTTTTGATCTATCGGAAATAACACACCGTTACAGCTACAATTGATATCTGATTCAATTCCCACACTAGCCATGGGATTAGCTTTAGAAGTGGCACACCAGGATCTTTTGATCTTGTTAATTCTTACCGGAATACCCTCGCCGGTAATACCCGTAATTGATCTTGAATTTGAATTAATAAGGCTGCCATAGCCAAATATGTAACAATTTTTCATTTAAATAGAATTTAGGTGAGGATTAATTTATTTACTAATATCGCTTAGAACATTGTTCGATAACCCATGTTTTTGTGCAAGTATTTTTTATAGTTGTCTGAAATATTGTTTGTTTAAACGACTGGTTCTGTTAACGAACATGAAATTTGCGCCTTTAAAATCAAACTGTTACCAATTGTCATCTCGACGAAGTATGAGGAGAGATCTTTTTTATCTCAATTAATAAGATTTCTCCTCGCGGGCTCGTCGAAATGACAAGATCAAGTTCATTGCAACCACCTTACCGGGCACCGGTTTGGGTAACTGTTAATAAACTTGAATTTTGTGCCTTTAAAATCAAAGTATTATCAAATGTCATCTCGACGAAGTATGAGGAGAGATCTTTTTTATCTCAATTATTTTTTCAAATATTCAATAATTTACAATTTCTAAAAGATACCCTTGCAAATTAATGGCTATAATTTACGATTTTGCAAAAATGATTCAATTGAAACAGCACCTAAAATAATGATTCCTCCCATAATTGTTTTTCCAGATGGTATTTCTTTGATTATCCAAATTGCTAGTAAAATTCCATATAATGGCTCAAGACTCATAATTAAACCGATGGTTTTGGCTGATAATATTTTCAGGCTTTTTACAAAAAGACCAAAAGATAAGGCGGTGCAAAAAATACCGAGAATAGGAATCAAAAAGTAATCCTGAATTTGGAAATTGAATTCCAGGAAAAAAACGGTTGGCAGCAAAACCAGAGCTGCTGAACAATTTTGCAGGAAAGTGATTTGAAGGGCCGGGTATTGTTTAGTAAAACTTCGATTAAGCAATGATAGAATTGCAAACGTAAACCCGGATAGAATCCCCCAGATGACACCTAAGGTTATCTGATTAGATAAATCGTACGCCGGAACTACTAATATTAACCCAATGACTACTAAACCTGCCAACAGAACATCCTGAAGTTTTAATTTTTCTTTAAAGGCTAAGGGTTCTAAAAAAGTGACAAAAAGTGGAAATGAAGAAAAGGTTAATAATCCAATTGCAACTGTGGAAATATGAATCGCATAAAAAAAACAGAACCAATGAAATGCCAACAAGACACCTGTGGCAGAAATTAGAAACAGATGATTTTTGTTGATATTGAAGCGAATGTTTCCTGATATTTTTAGAATGATCAATAAGGCCAAAGAAGCAAATCCGGTGCGTCCCAGCACGATCAGCATCGGTGGTAAAGAGATTAATTTACCGATTAAACCAGATAAACCAAATAAAAATACTGCAAAATGAATTTCTATCAGTGCTTTCAGATTATTTTTCAAGACTTTTTTATAATGATTCGTTAAAACAATATTTCAAAAAAACTACATTGCATTCATAATAATAGCAAATCCGATTTAGAGGGAGTTAAATTATAATGATTACTTTTACACCCATTGGCACTGTTCACTCACCCCATAAGGATCTTAAAAATATGCCCATTCAGCCAAAAGGAGCTAAAGGAATTGAAGGACATGTTTTAATTAATGAATCGTTTGTGGAAGGGTTATCAGATCTGGATGGCTTTAGTCATGTTTATTTAATATACCATTTTCATGCTGCCACACGGGTTGAAATGAAAGTTATTCCCTTTATGGATAAGGTTGAAAGAGGTATTTTTTCAACCCGTTCAACCTTAAGGCCAAATCATATCGGCTTGTCTATTATGGAATTGTTGGAAGTGGAGGGCAACAAGGTATTGTTAAAAGGAATGGATATATTGGATGGTACTCCTGTTTTGGACATTAAACCTTACATTGCCAATTTTGACAAAGTTGAAAAAAGTCAATCCGGTTGGATGCAAGCTAGTCCCGAAGATGTGAAAAACAAACGTTCTGATAATCGGTATGTTTGACGATAATGCCAAAGGTGGGGTTTCATTTTATTAGTGCTTGAAAATATGCACGTCTCCCTTTCCCTGCTCTAACTTAAACTACGATAGTTTGGACACCCGGCACATGAACAAGAAGGCTAGTTCCATACTCCACCCTGATTTCGCAAAGCTAATTCAGCCGATGCTAAAAACCGCGCAGTTGATTAGTGAGGTTGGATTGAAAATATTAAAGATAATCAAATAATAAACTGAACTTTCAGGTATCATTAAATAGACCATGTCTATTTAATGATTTGATTGTGATCTGAATAAAACACCTTGAAGATAATTAATTATTCTGACAAAATTTAAACTTAACACTTTATTCTAACCTTTATTAAGTGACCAATGTCAGCATATTATTATGTATTATATCCGTTAATATAGATAACACCCATGACAATCAAATCACTTGTAAAATAAGGAGGCTTTACAATGACGAGTTACAAACTTAGTTATTTTGATTTCGACGGTGGCCGTGCTGAGCCGATTCGAATTGCTTTTCACATTGCGGGAATCGATTTTGAGGACAATCGAATATCGTTTCCTAAATTTACCAAAATGCGGTCAAAAACACGCTTCAATTCAGTACCTACGCTTGAAATAGATGGTGCACAAATTACCCAATCCAACGCTCTTAGCCGCTATATAGGAAAAATAGCAGATCTGTATCCTAAGGATGATCTACAGGCACTTTACTGTGATGAAGTATTGGGGGCCCTTGAGGACCTCAATCACTATATTGTGCAGACATTCGGGTTGAAGGGAGAAGAACTTCAACAGGCACGCGTAAAGCTATTAGATGGTTGGTTGTCCATCTACCTGCAGGGGCTTGAGGAACTTCTGATCCGTGGCGGCGGGGAGTATTTCGCTGATAGTCGTTTAACTGTCGCGGATCTAAAAGCATTCGTCCAGACCCGCGCACTATGCTCCGGGACCTTAGAACACATTCCGACAGATATTGTTCAGCGAGTGGCACCCGGCTTACTAGCACATGAGGAACGTATCGGTGCTGATCCACGAGTGGTCTCATACTATACGACTCGTTCGAAGCAGACTAAACCATGACCAATACTGATTTGTTGGGGACGTAGGTGACAGATTAGAAGATAGTAAAATGGACAATTATGGACAATTTAATAGATATTCAATGATGTGTGCCCGCAGGTATTTAAAGAGACATTAATAAAACGGCGAAATAGTAAAACACATCCATGCTCAACCCGAAGACAAAGCCAAAACCAAAGCCGTAGTTGATTAATTTTGGGAAGTAAGAGCCGGCAAATTTGTTAAACATTGTTTCGATTTTTGCCGGATGCATCTTTGTAATCTGATCCATTACAATTTGTTTGAAATGGATTGTGTTTAAAATATTTAATAAATTTGATTTAAAGCCCGCCAATAAACCTTTCAAAGCGATGTCCAGCAGGTCTTCCCGTGTTTCTTTATGGGCAATATTATTGAATTGATTCAATAGAGATTCGCTTAACTGTGACAGCATTTGCTGAAACTGGCTTTTCAGTTCCTTATTGTTCAAAATAAATTGAAAGATGGATGTGAAATTTTGATTTAAACTGGATTGATCTAATATTTGTTTAACAGGTATTTTTTCACTAATATTGAAAAATGTATCTGTAAATTTGGAAGTTAATTTAAATTGAATCGCCTGCTCTACAATGACGTTCGACAAGACATGAATCGTTTTTTGGTACTCAGGAACGGTCATTGAGGTCTTGATATCTTCAATTTTAATCTTTTGAATCAGCGCCATCACAATGGCTGAAACAAAAGCTCCGGTAACCTGGACTAGGTCAGCACTGTTATTTGTAATATTTCTTTTGATATTTTCTAACAATATGGTTATTTCATCTTTAAATAAGCCTGCAATGTTTTGAAAGGAATCCAGGTGAATCAAACGTAGGAAATAAGCAATATCGAATTGAAAAAGGTGGATTATGAAAGCATCAATCAGTTTTTTAGAATCTTTAACCAGCAGTCGGTTAGACAAACATAAATCAATAAACTGAGCGATTTTATCATGATCGATAATATCTCCGATATTGCCAATTTTGGTATCCCCCACAACCCGTAATTGTTGTCTAACCAACTCTTGTAAACTCAATTCATGTATTTCTACAAAATCAGGAAGTTTTGTCTGGAAAATATCATAAATAGCCTTATGAAGATCTTCTTTTGAAAAACGAATGGCCTGCCTTGCCAGAAAATCAGATTTTGCAATCAACATGTCAAAAATACTGGTGGCAATTTTCTCTTTATTTTTTTTGAAATATCTCAAGGCTAAATTTACAAAAAAATGAGTGACCCGGTCGATTTTTTGAAAAAGAAAGTCAGTGATTTTGCCGTCTAAAAGTTCATTTATTTTTTTATCCGAGTTTAGCTCTTCTGTAATTGTGGATTTAAGATAATTTAATACAAATTGTCTTTGACTCGGGTTTTCAAAAATACTTAATATAAGGCTAAATAACTGGCTTTGGACGTGTTTAATACTTTTTTTTGTTAATAGAGAATTTAATGGTTTTGTTGAGAACTTCGCCAGAATTACATCCAATTGCCCCGAGATATTAAGGATAGTTTTAAGGCTGAAAACCTGATTGGTCACAGGAACAAAATAAGAAGATAAGAATTGGGTGAGGGTACTTGTCAGTTCTTTTTCCGGTAAGTGGTGCAATAAATCACTCAATCGCTGCTTACTAAATTTTTCTTCATTTAGAAGTGAATTAAGATGTGGTTGTAATATTTTTAATTGTTGGTCCGAAATTACTTGTCTGATTTTGCTTTCTGCATCAATTGATTCAATCAGAGGTTCAAAAGTTTTGAAATAAGTGGTGATGATGCTAAAAAAGTCAGTTTCCTGAAATTGTTGAGAGCTCAAAAAATCGGTACCCAGCTTTGCCAATTGGTCTGATATTTCAGAACGATTTTTTTGAATAATATCATTGAGCAGTTGATAGTCATTATCCTGAATTGCTTTTTGAAAAGAACCTTTGATAACATCCTGATTTGTTTCAAATAGTTTTTCTATGCTGCCGTCATTTAGTAAGTTTTCCTGTACAAACTCTCCCATTTTACCGGCAAAACGGTTCTTATTTTTTGTGATAACACCAGGTGTTAAAGGTATCGTATATCCTAAAAGATACCAGGGTAAGTATGGTCGAAAGATCATCTTTAATGCCAACCAATTGGTTCCCCAGCCGATAAAACCAAAAATTAAGCCAGCGAAACTAAAGACTAAAAGCTTTGAATCAATATTGAATTTCGCAGCCAGTTGTTCCATACCTGGCAAAACAGACATACTAAATCCAGCCAGTAATCCTAATCCAGCGCCAAAACGGGTAATTGGTTTTAATTCTTTCCCCATAAAATTTTCTACAACCGACGAGAGCTCCTTTAAACTTAGACTTTGTAAATTACTCTTGGAAATTTTTTTAATACTGCCACGGGTAAACCGATGGAAATGGTTTGAGATCACCTTTTGGATCTGATTAACCAGTGATAAGTTTAATTTGAAATCTCCGAGCTTTAGCCATAGATCTTTAAGATAATGATTTAAAAAAGAAGATTTAAAACCGAAAAATAGTTGGATTAGTTTATTGTGAAACAGTGTGAAGAAGCGGTTGTTAAATGGTATTATTGTATTTAATGGTTTATTTGTAATTTCGGTTTGTATTTTCTCATTTATCTGGTCACTGATGGTTTTTCGATAATTTCCAATCACTTTAAGTAGTGATTGATTGATAAACCGGAGCCATGAAACTGGCAAAGAATCTGGTAAAATGCCCTTTAATGGTTTTTTAAATAAAATCAACAATAGGTATTTTAGGTTTCGGTATCCCCCTATCGTTAATTGGTTATCACCGGTAATGATGTTATGGATAAAAGGCGGGAGATGATCCTGAAATAAAGTTACTATTTTTTGAGAAAACAAACCTTTTGGAATGATTTTATCAGGTTTGTCTTTCAGAAAAAAATGAAATAATTCCGGATTTAATGAAGATATTAAAGTAAAAATCGTTTTTTGAAAAACCGCTGCTAATTGTTTTTCCGTGATAATTTTTTCAGATTCCAGCTTTTTAAAAATGTCCTGAATGGAATATTGTTTTAAGGTTGTAATAAAAGCCCTGCTTTGCTGTTCTGCCAGTTGGTCAATGTCGATTTTACCATTGATATAATCTTTAATGATATTAACAACATTGAACATTTCAGCCAGGCTGATACCGATATTATAAACAATTTTGGCGACAATATTTTGATCAGAAATAGACTGATTAACCATCAACTCAATTTCAATACGCTTGTCCTCAATCCATAGCGTCACAGATTTAATGACCTCTACCAATCGCAGATAAATAAAACTTTCGAATTGAATGGATAATTGATCAGGGACCAGATCAAATAAACTGTTATTACTTTTTTTGATTGTCTTGAGCAGTGATTTAGCAAAACTAAAGGTTGTTTTCTGACCGGCTGGTGATGAGAAAAAACTCATAAAGTTTTCCCGAATTTCCTTAAAAAGCTGGTCAAACTGTTGGTAATTAATAATTTCAACCCAGGTTTTATCATAAATGTAATCAATCAACATGCAAATATTCTGTTGCGGCTGAATACTATTTATAAAGATGTCAATGGCCTGGTTAAGACGCTTTAAAAGCTTTGGTGAAGGCTTTTTAAGAGCTTCTTGTAATTGTGTGATCAGGTAATTGATTAACTCCTGATAAGATTTTTGCTTAAAGTAATGACCTGGCGTTTGGGTTTTTAAATATTGAAAAAGATGATCTAGTAAATTATCAAATAATTCAATAATTTTAGTCTGTTGCATTAATAATGGGATTAATTGATCTAATGTTTTTGTCAGAAGCTGTTTGCTGAGTAAAAGCTCACTTGGAATTTTTTCCCAACTGTTTTTAAAAAATGCTTTTAAGAATATTTCAGAATCAAGGTTTAATTGATTAATGAAGGCATCAAAACTTTGATTGGATTTTCGGATATGACTAATTTTAAAGTTTTCTGATATTTGATCTGGGATCTGTTGGTTTAAATATTGATGAAGAAAATGTTCAAGCAGTGTCTTAAACGCTTTTGTTTCTAACTTTTCTTTCAATACTTTTAGATTAACAACATCCTCCTCAATGAGATCTGTTGCATTTTCAATGAACTCATCTCTGGTTTTTTCAACCACACCACCCATTCCAAATTTCTTCTTAAAAAGCATTTGAATAGCTAAATCGTTCGTAAAAAAACCAACGATTCCACCAATGACAGTTTTAAAAAGAATTGCCAGATTCTGAAGGTTGAAAATAAGATTTATCATAGAGAAGCGATGCTTTATCAATAATAGGGAATTTGATAAAAATCCAGTTGCTGTTTTATTTCGGTGACACCTACTACTTTTTCAGCTTTAAAACCAACCTTTCTGGCGTTTTCAACATTTAAGCAGTTGTCGTCAAAAAACAGGATTTCTTCCGGTGAATGTGATAATTGAGATGCCACATAATCAAATATCTCGAAATCCGGTTTAAACATACCGATTTCATAAGATAAAAAGGCGTGTTTAAAATAAGTTGCCAGTTTCATCTCATCCCGGACTCTTTCCCAATGAAGGTAATTGGTGTTAGATAAGCAGGAAATAGGGATATGGTTTTTAAGCTGTTTTAAAAAAGGCTTAACGTCTGAATATGGGCCTTGTGGCCATTTAATAAAAGCATTCAGGAATTGTTCCGGACCAATAAAGATTTCGAATTCCTGGCAGACCTGTTTAATAAATTCGTTAACATCGATTTTACCGCTTTCAAAACCTCGCACGGCTGGAGAACTCACCCAACGGTTCCAAAGCTCTTTTTCAGTATGGGTATTGTTTGACCATTCAATGATTTCATTAACCCCTGAAAGCCCTATTAATACGCCACCTAAATCAAATAGAATATGTTTGATTTCAAAACGATTGTTCATGGTATTATCATTATAGCTCGATTTCACCGGCATTTACAAACCATGAATTACAGGTACCTTCATGGGAAACCATACAGGGGCCGTATGGGTTTTCCGGAGAACATTTTGTTTTAAACATTTTACAATCTGTAGGATCTTGTTCCCCCAACATGATCCGATGACATCGACATCCAGGGGGATGAGCTCTGGATTCAAAGGGTGGTGTCGCATCGAACTGCCTAGCTGCATCTAAAAACTCAAACTCGGGTTTCAGCTGGTAAGCCGTTCCATCGATATTATCAATACCTCTCCAAATACCCGGAACTAAATCAAAAACAGCATCCATCATCTTTAACATGATTTCGTTTCCGTTGTCATTAACGATGCGTTTGTACAGATTAACGACCGTTGCCTGTTTGTTTTTAATCTGCTGGAGCAAATTTAAAACAGAACCCAGGATATCAACGGGTTCGAATCCACTAACCACGCAAGGCAATTGATATTCCTGCTCCATAAAGTCATAAGCGTGGATTCCTGTCACTGTAACCGCATGTCCGGCTAATAAAAATCCCTGAATTGATTCTTCATGAATATCCATTAAGAGTTCTAATACCGGAGGCATATAACGGTTTGCGATCAGAAAAAACAGGTTTTTGGGAACACCATTTTTTATTATACCAGCCACTCCAGATGCTGTCGTCTCAAATCCAATGGAAAAGAAGACATATTGTTTGTCCGGATTAGAGGTTGCTATTTTAATAGCATCCATGGGGCCATAAACCATATTTACTGATGCACCATTTTTCCTGGCATCATCTAAGGATTCACGTGTTGCCGGTACCCGTAACATATCCCCAAAGGTTAACACTGTAATGTTATCCTGATAAGCCAGAGTGATTGCCTGGTCAATCAATTCAACCGGGCAGATACAAACCGGGCAACCCGGACCGGGTACAATATGGATAGAGTCCGGTAGCAGTTGTCGAATACCAAATTTCGCTATCTCGTGCTCATGGGTGCCGCAAACATGCATAATTTTTACTTTTTCCAGATCCCTGGATATTCGATGAATTCCTTTGGATAAGGCTTTAACCATGTCTTTATTATAGTATTGTAATAAGGTCTGGTTAAATTCCATTTTATTGATGACGTTTTAAATATTCACTGCTTACAGATAAAAATTGCCGATTGCTGGCTGGTTTTCTCTTTTCTGCAAAATCGGTTCGAGCTTCAGTAAATTCCATATTATTACAACAATCTTTCATTTGCTGTAGTTCAAAGAGTACCTGTTCGTGCACATCTTGCAGCAGTCTTTTGTTTAATACCGCCTTGGTGGCTAAGCGGGCTTTTATATTGGTATTGGCTAAAAACTTAGCCTTTAGTGTAACTTCTTTTTCAAATCTTTCATGATCGAGACATCCTTCATGGTGAATGAGTCCCAAATCTAAAGCTTGTTGGGCTGAAATCGGAGATCCCTCATAGACCAGTTTTTGCGTTTTCCCAAAACCAATCATGGAAGGTAATAATATTGACCAATATTCCGAACCTGAGAGTCCCATATTAACGTATGATGGATTAAAAACTGTTGCTTTACGTGCATAACGCAAATCGCAAGCCAGTGCCAGCATAACACCTCCTGCTGCTGCCGGGCCACGTATTCCGGCTATGGTTAATTTATTTTTAGTCGTCAAAATAGCTTTAACCAGTTTATTGATGGCTTTAAGATTTTTATAGGCCAGTATGGTTGGATTATATTGTTTGTGGATTGAATTGAGATCAATACCATTGGAGAAAAAATCTTCTCCGCCCCATAGTATAATGACTTTACAGTCAGGGTTTTCAATAGCAATTTGGTATTCAACTAATAACTTTTGACAGTGGATAAGATCCATAGCGCCATTGCATACGGAAAAGTAAAGATGATAAACACCATTTTCAGATCTTCTGACTATTTCCATTGAAATTGAGAAAGATATTAAGTATTTGAAATGATTTTTTCGACAAATCTGATCAGAAAACTATCGATTTATCTCAAAAACGAGATTCCTGTCTGAGTCTCAAGTTTTATGTTAATCGCAGATAGTTCGTCAAGGAAGCTGACCTGCAGATTAATCTTCACGGAGTTTCATTATCGCCAGGTTGGCCCGATAGATAATTTTAGCAACTTCACCACTGGGGCAATAGGTTGTATAATTGTAGGGTAGTTTTGTGAAATCTTTAGGTTTTTTTTCTTTAATTGTGGGAATGCCTTTACTCATATAACAATAGTAGGATTGATAGTGGGCCATAATAACCTCCTTTTTTAAGATATTATAAAGATATTCTATGCAACCTTCTTGCCTCTGTAGGTTGAAAATATCAAATATTTTTGTCATCTTAAATATATATCTGTCTGTTGAAATTCATCAGAATTACTGCTTTTATTAAATAGTGCTTTTATTAAAAGTGTTTTCTGATAAAATAAGACTATCTTGTAAAAAAATAAGGATTTTTTACCTATTAATTAAAATCAAGATATAATTCATCCATTAATAAGCTTTTTCTTAAAGGTTTATGATGATGATTTCTTTAAATTTGTATACTTTTATTCCATTGATAAAAGGGAACCTGAAAGAAATATCCTCAAATTACTATTTCCTAAGCAATTTATCATTTTTAAAACCCTTGCTAAATTAGTTATTTATCAGTATTTAAACATTAAATGACCTTAGAGCTTCGCTCTTTGTTTTAAACGCTCTGGTTGAAAAAATATTATACTATATTAAATACTTTAAACTGGTAATGTTTAATATGAATAGAAAATATCGGATTTTAATTGTAGATGATGATAAAATTATTATTAGGTTACTCCTGGAAGTGCTGGGCGATGATTATAAGGTTGAAACAGCATTTTCAGGCGCGGAAGCATTGAAAAAAGTTACCTCGTTTAATCCCGATATTATATTATTAGATATTATGATGCCTGGTATGAATGGTTACGATGTTTGTCGGGCCATCAGGAAAGATCCCGGTCATACTTTTATTAAAATCCTGTTATTGTCTGCAAAATCATCTCTGGAAGAACGGCTGGAGGGATATAATGCAGGTGCCAATGACTATTTAACAAAACCTTATCAGACCGCCGAATTACAAGCAAAAATTCAAACTTTTCTGCAACTAAAATATTCTGATGAAGTCAATCGACTAAAAGATGATCTATTGATGTTGCAAAGCCATGAAACAAAAACGCCTCTAAATGCGATCGTGGGATTTGCGGAGATTTTAAAACAAAGTAAAAATTTAAATGCGGAAGAAAAACAATTTATTGAATATATTTTAACTAGTGGGAATGAATTACTGGAAAATACAAAAAAAACACTCCTATTATGCCAATTGACAAAAGGCATTGAATTGTATTTATCCACAGTGCCTGTTGTTAGTATTATTGAGGAGTGTATCCAAGTATTGGGGGGGAAAATCAGGGATAAGAATATTCAAATTCGTTTTGACCAATCTGGTAGTTATATCACCCGACTGGATATTCAATTGGTAAATTCTGCTATTTTGTATCTTCTCGAAAATGCGATTCAGTATTCACCTGAAGGAAGTACTATAGATATCCATTTCACTCAAAATGAAACAGAAACAAGCTTTGTTATTTCAGATGAGGGGCCTGGTATTCAGTGTAAGAATATCAATGATATTTTTAACCCGTTTACAAAGGAAAATATCTGGGCCCATGCAAAAGGCTTAGGAATCAGTTTGGCAATTTGTAAAAATATTGCTTTACTCCATGATGGAGATATTTTTGCGGAAAATTTGCCGGATAAAGGTGCCCGATTTTCGTTCGTGCTAAGTCGAACACTGATAGAAACAGAACCTCAAAAAACCGACTGACAATAATTGGATAACATTAGGTTACATCGCCAATATCGAATCAGTCCCTCTGAAAACAAGTGACATAAAATAGCCTGATACTGTTGTTTTTGTGATATGCCAGAATGTGTACATGCCTCATCTTCAGCTGGATTTATTACAACCGTTTAAGGTTGATATGACATAAGTGGCCAGTAGTAAAAAATCCAATATCTTACTTTTGATTTTTATTTGCTAAAGCTATTGTAACACATAGCTAAAGGCTTAAATAAGTCTTCTATGGATCTAAAAACAGGGATTCCTGATTCTGCGATCATTTTTCGATACTGATTATAAATTTCTCCAGAATCAACAATAACTCCCAGTGCTTTTCCAGTTGTTTCAATAATATCTTTCAATTCATCAATAAAGGCTTTCACTTTTTCTTTATTGAAAACCTGTAGCATATCGGCCAGAGGAATAATGCAAAGAATGACAGTCTCAGCTTCAGTTTCCGCCATACACCTGATGCTATCTAAATAAGCCCGGTCACCTGCCATAGGCGTAATATCAAAGGGATTCGTTGCCAAAACCAATCCTTTTAATCGGTTTTTTTCAATGATAAAGTCCAGATTCTTTTTATCTTCTTCCCCTAATGACATTAGTAAATTGGGATGCCCCAATTTTTTATCTGCACCTAAATGATCCGCACTTCCTACTGCTTCGTATCCGGCATTGGACATTACAGCCACTTTTTCAGGTTTGGAATACTTTGGATAAGCACTATACCATTTTAATAAAGCTGCAAATTCGTCAAATCTTTCGGTAATTATAATACCTGCTTTTTGAAAGAGAATTTTTTGGATATCATAATTACCGGCCATGGCTCCGGTGTGACCGGCGGCAGCTTCCATTCCCTCAGAACTTCGACCACCTTTGTAAAGAATAACTTTATTTCCATCTAGAATAATATCTCTGGCTGTTTCAGCAAATTTGATGGCATCCCCATCTGAAAAACCCTCAATATAGGCACCAAATACTTTCAGGTCACTATCTTCTGACATGGTTTTGAGAATGTCTGAAGCTTTTCGATCGATTTGGTTACCGATACAAAAACCATATTTTATTGGTAGTTCGGGTGAATTTGAAAGTCGGGTGATAAAAAAAGCCCCACTTTGACTGATAAAACCGATATTCCCGTTTTTATGGTAATTAATCGGTAAACGATTTCTTGAAATAAAAAGTGTACTGATTTTTAAGGGTGAAATTACAATTCCCAGACTGTTTGGGCCGATAATAGCCGGTGTCCAAAGTTCCTGTTCTCTTCTGG
>Ga0257125_1001502_pt1 | contig 23464 bp, 10 predicted proteins | sample SI106_200metaG_FD_190183 | JGI IMG/M metagenome (GOLD analysis project Ga0257125, IMG submission 190183) | Marine microbial communities from Saanich Inlet, British Columbia, Canada - SI106_200 | ecosystem: Environmental > Aquatic > Marine > Inlet | place: Canada: British Columbia | collected... | reverse complement strand
ATCGTTAACATTTTCAGAACTGACGAATATTGCCAGCCAGTTGGATAAAACCTGGTTAAAAGCCGGGTTCATTTTTGTTTTGGTCGGATATGGAACAAAAATGGGTTTAGCACCCATGCATACCTGGTTGCCAGATGCCCATAGTGAGGCGCCTAGCCCTGCTTCAGCCCTTTTGTCCGGTGTTCTTTTGAATTGTGCTTATTTGGGAATTTTAAAAACAAGCGGCATTTTATTTTCAGCTGACCTGGGTCAATTTACTGGTAACGTGCTCATTGCTTTTGGTTTGATGTCAGTTATTGCTGGTGCAACTTTTATATTGAAACAGTCTGACTATAAACGGTTATTAGCGTATTCCAGTATTGAAAATATGGGGATCATTGCTTTTGGAACCGGGATCGGTGGTATCGCTGCCTATGGCGCTATGTTACACTTGATTCATCACTCGTTAATCAAATCATCATTGTTTCTCTCATCCGGTAATATTTTGTTAGGATATGGGTCTAAGGTGATTGAAAAAACCGGGTCCATGACTAAGCACCTTCCGAAAACATTCGTATGCTTTTTTGGCGGCATTGTAGGGTTGGTTGGATTACCACCTTTTGGAATTTTTGTCAGTAAATTGTTAATCATCATCGGTGCTTTTCAACAAGGAAGATATATCGTGGTGGGGGTTTTATTGGTTTGTTTGCTTTTAATCAGCGCTGGCCTGATGCGATATGTCATGAAAATATCATTCAACCCAACAGAAACAATAGTCACTTTGAAAGAAAAACCATTGCTTATTTTGCCCCAACTGGCACTTTTGTTTGTGTCAATCATTTTGTGTTTCTGGATCCCGGAACCAATATATCAAACTATTATTCAATCGATTAGTGGTATTAGTGGAGGCTTCTATGGATAAAGGTTTGCTAGAAATCAAAAATGGCGAAAGTGTTCAATTGAACGATATACCAAATATACTGTTTGAAACGTTTTGTGAAAGTTTAAAAACAGTTGTTTCTGCAGAAGGGAAAATTGTTCAATTTTTCGCTTATGAAGCAGTTGATCAGTTGAAGTTGATGGCTATCGTTAGAACAGATAAATTGTATATTCTAAATACTGACGCACCTGAGAAATATCCATCATTAACTTGCTCCAGTGATAAATTTCATATGTTTGAACGGGAAATAGCAGAGCAGTATGCAATTCAACCGGTTGACCATCCATGGTTTAAATCGGTTCGGTATCATGAAAACTACAGGGCAAAAGAGGATCTATTTGGAAACAACTATGAAGAGAATATTCCCGGTAATTACAATTTTTATTCTGTAAAAGGTGATGATATTCATGAAGTAGCCGTTGGTCCTGTACATGCCGGTGTGATTGAACCAGGTCATTTTCGGTTTAACTGTATTGGAGAAGTGGTGTTAAATCTTGAAATCCAACTGGGATTTCAACACCGTGGCGTGGAAAAGATGCTGGAAACTGTGCCACAAAAACGCTGGCTGAATATCGTTGAAGGTATTGCTGGTGATACCGCTATGGGCAATAGTCTTTGTTATGCCCAAGCCATGGAAGCCTTGTGTGGATTGAAGACCAATGCCCATAGTCAGATGATCAGAAGTATGGCGCTGGAGTTGGAGCGCATCTCTAATCATATTGGAGATCTGGGAGCACTCAGTGGTGACGTGGCCTTTTTACCCCCTGCTTCCTATTTTGGCAGAATCCGTGGAAATTTTCTAAATATGCTGTTGTTACTGGCAGGAAATCGATTTGGTAAAGGGTTGATTCAGCCGGGAGGACTGCGCTATTCACTTAATCAAGCTAATTTCGATGAAATTCAGCAGATGTGCCGTAAACTCAGAGTAGAGATTGAACATATTTTTGATCTATTATTCAGCGCATCCAGTGTTCTATCTCGCTTTGAAAAAACAGGGACAGTCAGTACTGAAAGTGCTGAAAAACTCGGTTTAGTTGGAGTGGCTGGAAGAGCTTCAGGAATTGCATACGATGTTAGAAATGCATTTCCAACAGAATATTATCAAAAAATTGAAGTGACACCAAAAGTTGAAACAAGGGGAGATGTGTTAGCGCGTGCCAAGGTTCGTAATCGAGAAGTGATAGATGCCTTTGATATTATTGAGGGAATGAAATATATAAAGTCCCTTAATGATGAAAAATATGATATTAATTCACCTGAGCCTGCCTCTGTTGTTGTAACCTTAAATGAGGGTTGGAGAGGCGAATTATCACATTGTATTATTACAGATGAAAAGGGCGGTATCTTACGCTATAAAGTGAAAGACCCCTCGTTCCATAACTGGAATGGACTTGCGTTGTCTTTGAAGAATGAACAGATTTCTGATTTTCCTTTATGCAACAAAAGCTTTAATCTATCTTATTGCGGATTTGATCTTTAATCCTAAAACATTACGTTAACTGGCCAGAAATGATAAAAACACTTTTTAACCGTTTTGAACAAGGTTGTAAAACTAGCGCTTATCCACGAAAACCTGTTTTTTTGCCTACTGAATATCGTGGTTTACCTATAATAGATCAGCAATGTTCAGAAGCACTGGTTACCTTATGTTATGAAAATTGCCCACAGGATGCCATTAATAAGGAAAAACGCTCCATCGACCTTGGGAAATGTGTATTTTGTGGTGCTTGTGAAAAGTTATCTGAGGGTAATTTTATTAAGTTTACCAATAATTTTGAAATGGGTGTTGCAGAGAGGGATTTTCTGAACACGGATGTTGGTATGCCTGATTTAGCTGAACATTCAAAAAAACATTTCAAAAAATTATTTGGAAGATCCTTACAACTCAGACAGGTTTCTGCAGGAGGATGTAATTCTTGCGAAGCAGATTTGAATGTACTCAATACTCCTGTATTTGATTTATCGCGGTTTGGGATAAATTTTGTAGCTTCACCCAGACATGCAGATGGAATTATGGTTACAGGTCCTGTATCTAAAAACATGAAAACAGCTTTATTAAAAACCTATGAAGCGCTTCCCACTCCGAAAGTTGTTATTGCCAACGGCGCATGTGCAATTTCAGGGGGACCCTTTTATGGTAGCCCAGAGATAACGGATTGGATTGATCATCATCTGCTGCCAGTTGATCTTTTTATTCCAGGTTGTCCGCCGCATCCAATGACGGCGCTTCATGCATTGTTGAAGTTTTTTAAAAAATGAGTAGTCTCGCTTGAATTTGATTTTGTAATCACTACAGGTAGATTGGTGAATTGAAAACCACTTATAAAAAAATTACTGATAAGGTTCTTCTGATTTAATCTATGATTCCATTAACAATTTTCAATACCACGAAAGCTTTAATCACAAGATGGAATGTGTTTTTATCTTGTCAAATCTTAATAATTCAATAAATCAATTCTTTTTAACCGCCATTTTTTTAATAAATTGCACGCTGGTTGCATTTTCCATCGCAAAGTTTATGGAATAATTAAACAAGAACTAATTTTTAAAAGTAAATAGTCAAGGTTTACTAAAATTTTAAATTCTGTCGAAGTGCATTATCTAATGCACTTCCATGTATATATATATTTTAACTTGGAGTAGAGGTATCTATGAACCAAACAATAAAAGCGTTAATGGTTCCGATTTCGGAATATGCGACAGTTAATAAGGATGCAACTTTATTTGAAGCTGTTCTGGCGTTGGAGAAAGCACAAGAAAAGTATGATCAAACCAAATTTCAACATCGCGCAGTGCTGGTTTTGGATAAAAATAACAAAGTTGTGGGAAAGCTTAGTCAATTGAATGTCCTTCGGGCACTGGAGTTGGAAAGCAAAAAAATAGATAAAATAGAGGAAATCAGTCAATTTTGCTTTGGTGCAAAATATATTGCTAATCAACTGGAACAATCCAGGGTAAAAGGTACCTCTTTAAAAGAGATTTGTTCAAAACCATCGAAGATAAAGGTTGAAAAATTTATGAAACAACCGGAAGAATATCAATATATTGAAGAAGAAACCTCCTTGGAAGTAGCAATCTATCAGCTATTAACCGGCCCGTACTTATCTTTATTGGTTGTTAGGAAAGGTGAAGTGGTGGGTGTATTGAGACTGACTGACGTATTTTTAACTGTTGTACAAGCCATGAAAGAAAATGAATCAACAAATAAAGAAAAAAAAGGATAAGCCATGTTAGAATTGGAAAGATTATATGAACGAATTATTCAACGAACCAATATAAACCTTAGAGAGCTTGGATTTGGTATCAATCCGGATGAAGTTCAGAATCTTATTTCTTTAAGTCAAATAATCAAATTTTATGCGTATTATGGTATTACTACCCAACATCCTATAGACTTTCAATTCAAAAATTCTAATCTCTCAGGAAGTTATTTCTTGGGAAAATGCAAAGTCACCAACTCTTTGCTTTATAAAAGTGATATTCGGGGGGATGAATTGAAGAAAAAAGGGGACATTTTCATTTATAAGAACTTTACAATCCCTATCAAAAATAATGAAAGTATCGATATTCAAGACAGTATGCTGATTAAGACACTCGTTCACAACTTTTCTCATGATCCGGAAACACCGGAACAGTTTTTAATAAAAGATACGGTTTCATTACATTGTGCCAATATTCATGGGTCAACATCCCGTGGTTGCTATCTTGAACCATTCGCCACCGTAGATTTAACCGCCATGAGAGATTGTGTGATCGGTGCTTTTTCATATATCCAGACTGGCGAAATTAATCGGATGAATATCAAACCGGGAACTATCTGGGTCCGGGACCCCGATAGCTTTAATTTTTTATATCGACATCCTGCTAAAAAGTTGGCTGAATATATTAATTTTCAACATGATAAATTACCTACAGGAAAGCTGATTGACTTTGTTGTGACACGAAAGGAAGATTTCCAGGTCGTTTTTGAAACCATCAATAAGGCTCAAACTGTTTCTATACCCAGCAGCGCATCACTAGACCGTTATGCGGTCACCAAATCGGAAACCCGAATATGCGAAAATGTTATGGTTGCACAAAGGGCCTATTTACAGAATGTTTGGTTGGGAAAAGGAGCCAATGTTCAGGAAAACTGTTATATTATCAACTCAAGACTAGAACGTTATAATGTCACAGCTCACGGCGCTAAAATTGTTGAAGCTGATCTTGGAGAAGGCGTCTTTGTAGGATTTAACAGCTTTCTTAGAGGACAACCAAATGAACAATCCAGTAGTCGTTTAACCATTGGTAAAGGCAGTATCATCATGCCCCATACGATTATCGATATCAGTGACCAACTCCATATCCCGGATAATAGCTTGGTTTGGGGGCTAATAAAAAATAAAAAAGAATTAGAGACGAATAGCATCCCGATAAAAGAGGTTGAAAAAAATGTCAATGGCTTCTCCAAAGGTGATTTATTCTTTGAAGGCGATGGTGCAGCTTTTATCAAAGCCTTCAAAGACAGAATTCAACATATTTTAGAAGCTAATGGTGCGTTTTATGATGGTAAAAATAATAAAGGTCATGCCCAGAAAAACCAAAACATGTCTTTCAACACTATCCAGCCCTATTCTGAAGGTGATTATAAGGGTTTGTACCCAACAATAACGATTCAACCCTGAGTTTTTTGCTTAAGGGAATTAGCTCTTACTGCAATTCTGAGCCTGCGAAGCTACAAGTTTCGCTTCTCATGCTCAGAATATCGCAATTCAGTGCTCCAGGATGACAAAACCGACTATTCATTCATAAATGATATGGCTTTGCTCAATTTTTTCATAATCGCGGCTTTCTCATCGTTGGCTACTAAATCTGCATCCAATAATAACGAAAAGCCTTGTCTGGAATCCATGACTCTGCGATTCAGTTTTAAGTGATCCTGAAAATCAATGACTTCGTAAACCGGGATAGGATGTTCAAAACCTTTGACACGGATGGGATTCATTCGAGAACAATGGATATCTGATTTCACTAAAGACCAGGTGTCATTTGAGATCAATATCTGGTTTGGTTCAGCTGACGTTTCCAGTCGGCTGGCCAGGTTTACCTGATTACCGATGATGGTGTAATCCATGCGGCTGTCACTTCCAAAATTTCCAACGGTGCAATATCCGGTAGAGATCCCCATTCTAACCTGAAATGGTGCATCAATGCCATGTTCGATCCATTCCTGATGCAGTTCAATCAGCCCTTCTCTCATTTCCAAAGCCATCGCCACACAAGCCTCAGCATCTTCTTTAATCCCTTTTGATTCTGGATCACCGAAGAAAACTAAAATCGCATCACCAATAAATTTATCCAGGGTTCCACCATGCTTGAAAACAATGTTAGACATATAGTTTAAATATCCATTTAAAATATAGTTCAAATCTTCAGACTCCATACTATCTGTTCTGGCTGTAAAACCAACAATATCAGAGAAAAAAACCGTTAGTTTTTTTCGGGAAGTTCCTAAACTAGCATCTTTTGTACCTTCAAAAATAGATTTATAAACCTGGGGAGATAAATATTTTCCTAATTTGCCTGACAATGACTCCAGTTTTTGGTGCGCCGCTCTCAAAGAAAGGTGATTTTTTACTCTGGCTTTAACCACAGGTGGACTAATGGGTTTGGTGATATAATCAACGGCTCCAACTTCAAATCCTTTAGTTTCGTCAGTGACTTCAGTCATGGCACTGATAAAAATCACCGGAATATCTTTGGTTTTCGATTCTTGTTTTAAACTGCGACATACTTCGTAACCATCAATGCCTGGCATCATGATATCCAATAGGATTAAATCAGGAGGGCTTTCTGCTACAAGTTCCAATGCTGTTTCACCATCGGTAGCAACACTGACCTCATAATCATCACCTAAAACACCAATAAGGATATCGATATTGGTCTCCGTATCGTCTACCACAAGCACAGAATAGTTAGTAGGTTCTGCCATTTTACCTCATTATGTTAAATGTTCCTTTAATTTCGATAAAACAATATTTTTATCTATGGGTTTGGTGATATAGTCAATTGCTCCAAGGGCTAATCCCTTTTCTTTGCTACCTTCATCTGTCGCTCCGGATAGAAATATAATAGGAATATCTTTTGTGTTATTGTCAGATTTTAATTTTTCACAGACCTCATATCCATCCATATCCGGCATCATGATATCGAGTAGAATCAAATCTGGCGGTTCTTCTGCCACGATTTCCAGGGCCGATTCCCCATCCATGGCAACACTAACTTCATAGGCATCACTTAAAGATTCGACTAAAATATCAATATTGGATTCCGTATCATCAACGATTAAAATATTCTTTTCTGTCACCTGGTGCTCCTGATTATAAATTAACTGTTTTTAGGGTAAATATATTAGATGGATGTAATTAACTTTAATGTCACTAATTCATTGTCGTATAGATATTTAAAGCTATTTCTTTAAAAAAAGTAAAGTTTGACCTAATAATATATGAAAATCGTAAAACTTGTCACTAAACTTATCATTTATCTTGAACTATCTTAATCAAAGCATACTATACGGATCATTATCTCAGATGTTAGCCGAAGGCTCCTATTCTAATTTCCCCATTAATTCCTTTAATGTAAAGGTTGCATCTTTAAATTTGTATTTTGTAATAAATTTATTCAAATCTTTAAGAAAAACCGAGTATTCAGATGACCATTCAAATTGATTGATTTCTTCCATCACTGTTTTAGATGGTTTTGGTTTTCGTTTTTTTAACAATGGTTCCAGTTCTTTTAGATAGTCTTTTAATTGATTGACATCTCCAGTCGCCTTATCGATATCCTGTGAATTTTTATTGCTAGCCTCTTTAACCAGATCATTAAGTCCAATCAGGACAATTTGAAGTGCTTTATAAACGTCACTTATTTGATTTAAGATGTTATTCAGTTTTTTATCTTTAATGCTTAATTCCACAACTTCAGCCACTTTTTGAATCTCTGTCGCGCCAATATTTCCCGCGACACCTTTTACAGTATGAGCTATCCGTTGCGCCAGTTCACGATCTTTCTGTTCCAGTGCTTTATGAATTTGTTCAGTGATATCCTGATTATCTCGGTGGAATTTAATTAGCAGGTCCCGGTAGAGTTTTTTATTATCACCGACTCTGGTCAGCCCGGATTTAATATCGATACCTGGTAGAAGATCCGGTAGTTCAATGACCGCTTCTGATTTTTTTGATTGGTGTTGATAATTTTCCGGTAGTGTCCTTTCCGCTGGTTTTATCCATTTTGCTAGTGTTGTATACAACTGTTGCGGGTCAATGGGTTTGGCCACATGGTCCTTCATCCCTACTTCCAGGGCTTTTTCCCGGTCCCCGACCATGGCATTGGCAGTCATGGCAATGATGGGGAGATCTTGCAGTGTTTTATCTTTCCGGATGGTTTTTGCAGCCTCATATCCTCCCATCACCGGCATTTGAATATCCATTAAAATAATGTCATAGAGAGATTTGGATGCTCTATCGACTCCCTCTTTGCCATCATTGGCAATATCCACGTAAAATCCCTGGCCTTCCAATAATTCCCGGGCGACTTGCTGATTGATTTCATTATCTTCCACCAATAGAATTTTTGCTCCTCTGACACTGTTCAATCCCTCAGTTTCGGAAGTTTTTCCAAATGATTTCTGCTTATTATCTGTTGCTGCTTTACCAAAAATTTCTAAAATGGTGTCCAGCAGGACTGAAGGATTCACCGGTTTCATTAAAAATCCTTCCAGCTCTACTTCTTGTATCTGGTTTAATAACTCTTCCCGACCATAGGAAGTGCACATAATTATTTTTGGTGTTTGGGGTAGATTTAAATTGTTTTTAATTTGACGGCTGGTTTCAATCCCATTCATGCCCGGCATTTTCCAGTCCATAATTATTAAATCATAGGGTGTTTTGGATGCGGTTAAAGCATCGATGGCTTTTCCACCGGTAAATGCTAATTCTACCTTGAAGTTAAAGGATTCCAGTATTTCTTTAAAAATTAATCGTGAAGTTTCGTTATCATCAACCACCAATACATTTAAACCTTTCAATTCTTCCGCTAAGGCCAGATTGGTTTCTTTTCTTGCGGTTTGATATTTGAATTCTGCTGTAAAAATAAAGCTGCTTCCCTTTCCGGGTTCACTTTCAACCCAGATCTCACCCTTCATCATTTCTACCAGCCTTTTACTGATGGTTAGGCCCAAACCGGTACCACCAAATTTACGGGTAGTAGAAGTATCTGCCTGGGAAAAGGATTGAAAGAGTTTTCTGATCTGTTCTTCTGTCATTCCAATACCGGTATCACGGACTGTAAAGCGGAGTGTTGTTTTCTCTTTTTGGTTTTTTATTTTTTCTACTGTGATGACAATTTCGCCTTTTTCGGTAAACTTGACAGAGTTATTGGCTAAGTTGATTAAAATTTGTCCTAAGCGTAATGGATCACCGATTAAAAACCTGGGGACATCTGGATGGACTTGAAACAAAAATTCCAGTTCTTTTTCCTGGGATTTCACTGATATTAAGGTGGTTACATTATCCATAACACTGTCCAGACTGAATTCAGTGGATTCCATATCCAGTTTACCAGCTTCAATTTTAGAAAAATCCAGGATATCGTTGATAATTCCTAATAGGGAAGTAGCAGAATTGTGGACTTTAGTCAGGTAATCAGTTTGTTTGGGAGTTAAATCAGTCTGTAAAGCCAGGTGCGTCATCCCCATAATAGCATTCATGGGGGTACGGATCTCATGACTCATATTGGCTAGAAAATCGCTTTTAGCCCGGGTGGCTTCCTCCGCTTTTTCTTTTTCAACATCCAGATCTTCCATCATGTTCAACATGGCTGTCTGACTTTTATTTAAATCATCTAATCGGTTCTCTTGTTCTGCTTCCAATTTTTTTTGTTCAGTAATATCGATAAATGATGAAGTTATGCTGATAATATCACCATTGTCATTTTTCCAACTGGAGACTGTCATATTCGTATAAAGGATGGCCCCATCTTTAGTATAAAAGCGTTTATCCATGGAAAAACTATCATATTTACCGGCGATCATTGATTCAAACAAATCTAAATCCTTTTGCAGATCTTCCGGATAGGTAAGCTCTTTCCAGGTTAGTTGGCGCAACTCTTTCATATTATATCCCAGCATTTTCTCCAGCTTTTTATTGACTTCAAGCCATTCCGCTGAAAGAGAGGTGACTGCCATTCCGACCTGACTGTTTTCAAAATATCCTCGAAAACGATTTTCATTTTCACGGATTTTGTTTTCCATTTTTTTGCGATTGCTGATATTTTCTTTGATGGCCAGGTAGTTGGTTATTTTACCTTCCTGGGATACAACCGGCGATATAGAGATTGATTCCCAGTAGAGTTCACCGGTTTTACTTTTATTTAACAGTTCGCCTTTCCAGTCTTTTCCTTCGGAAATAGTCTGCCACAGTTCTTTGTATATTCCATCTGGCATTTGCCCGGATTTGAGAATCCTGGGATTTTGACCAATCGCTTCTTCAACAGTGTAACCGGTCACTTCGCAAAATTTTTGATTGACGTATTCTATCTTACCTTTTTGATTAGTGATAACGATTGAATTTGGGCTTTGTTCAACCGCCCGGGAAAGTTTTTTCAATTCTTCTTCAACTGATTTTCTTTCACTTTCATCAAAGATCATACCGACCAAGTACATTGGTTCTTCATTGTTATCAAAAACTGCCTGTCCTTTTCCAACCACCCAATGTGTTTTTCCATTTCGGTCAATGATGCGGTACTCATTTACGAAGGGTTTTTTTTCTTTAACTGCCAATGCGGTATTTTTTTCGACGGATAGAAGGTCTTCCGGATGTATCAAATCTGAAAGTTTTCTTTTTGCATTCTGGCCAATAAAATCTTTAGCCGGATATCCGCTTAAACTTTCTATAGCCTCACTAATAAAGATTAGGGTATAGGTTTCATCCAAAAGGCAGTGAAATACAACACCAGGGACATTGACTACTAATCCACGAAAACGCTCTTCGTTTTCTTTCAATTGCAGAGTACTCTCATGGCGTTTAGTAATATTATGACTGATACCTACTAATCCGCAAACTTGCTCTTCTGCATCAAAAAATGGGATTTTTAAGGTGTCCAGTAAAATACAGGAACCATTGGGATAAGTGACCCATCCATCATCGCGAAAGGAATTCCCTTTTAATAATATGTCACGGTCCTGGTCCCGGAATTCCTCAGCTATTTCTTTATCGACCAAATCAAAATCATTGACACCAATGATCTTTTCTCTTTTTTTGCCAATAAAATCAGTAAAGGCAGTATTACAAGCCAGATAAACACCTTCCAGATCTTTGACGAAGATCAGATCAGGAATGGAGTTAATAACCGAATCAAGAAGCGCCTGTTGGGTATCAAGTTTGCTTTTTACCTGACTGGTAATGGCTCGATTTTTTTGCAGTAATAACCAAATAAACAGGGTAATGAGAATTGAGATCAGTACAACCGCAACGCCAATGATAGGTATAATCACTTCATTTATGACACTTTTTTGCAGTCCATATTCAAACCGAACAGGGACCCACTTATTAAAAATACTTTCTTTGGTTTCACGAGGGATGGACTGAATCGTTTTTTCCAGAATTCCTGCCAGGATTGGCCAGTCTTGACGAACAGCCATTCGAAGATTTGTATCCGGCCAGTCAGTTTCAGCTGCGATTTTCAAATTTGACCAGCCATTTTGAGAAATCAGATAGCCTGCTACAGCAGCAGAGGCAAAGCTAAAGTCTGCTTCTCCCAGGTGTACGGCCTTTATTACATTAGGAGTCGTTTTCCTAAAAATATACTCTAATTGAAGATTTTGGTAGTCGTTCTTAAGTTTACTATAAGCAACTAAATTTGGATCTACAGCAACTTTACGGCCCTTAATATCAACCAGATGACTAATACTGGTAATGTCTTTTCGCGAAATCAAGACAATGGGTAAGCTTAAGTAAGCGCTATCTGTAAATTGCAGATATTTTGAGCGTTCCGGGGTATAAGACAAACAGGGTAAAAAGTCGATTTCCTTATTTTGAGCCATTTTCAAACCCACCGGCCAGGGGACATCCACCAATTGTGTTTTGATCCCTAATTCTTTTTCCAAAATAGCTAAATATTCCAAAACAACGCCATTCGGTTTCCCTTTTTCTACAAATGAAATCGGAAAATATTTAGGAGGAATTATATATCGTAACGGTCTGTCTTTATGTTTGGCTAACCATTCTAACTCCCCTTTTGATAATGATAAACCAGAAGAAGCAAAAGGGATTAATAAGATTAAAAGAAAAAATAAAGCAATTTTCGACGAAGATCTTTTACATAAGATACAGTCACTCATAAATATCCTGCTATTTGATTTTATCAATTTATCTATTATTAGAATGATGATTATTGAATGATTTATTTAACAATTTTATATATTGGTTGTTTACCTTGTTGTATTAGTAAATTATTAATTTCCTTTTTAATGTCAACCATTTTAAGTTCTCTTCCGACTGCAAGTTTTCTAAATCGAGATAACTCATCGAATTTTTCCCGCAGCTCACTATCTGTCTTTTTCAAATCAGTGATATCCATTACCCAACTCAGTATGGCATTTTTTCCCTCATAAGAAATATTCATATAGGTCGCCAGTAAATCGATAATTTTATTGTCCTTACCATATGCCTGCAATTCAAAGTCTGAAATGATTCCATATTTCCCTAGCGTTGCAATAATATGATTCCGGTCTTCAATATTCACATATATATCCGGGGCTGGATCATCTATCTTTATATTAATCATTTCCAGCATTCGTGGATTGGCAAACCGCATGATGCCGTTAGTAGATATACCAACACCGACCGGGCTGGTATCCAGTATTTTTTGCAGATGCGCTTTTTCGGCTACTAATGCTTTTTCCATTTGTTTACGGTCGCTAATATCCAGCAACCATCCCAGAATGCCTTCCTCCTCATCAATGGTGATTGGAAGATAAGTCATAAGAATATCCCGTATCTGACGATCCCCGTTATACATTTGCAACTCATAATTTTCGATCTTACCTTCGTTCTTTAATTTGCTGACTATTAGATTCCTTTCTTCAGAATTCACATAGAGACTGGGTGATTCATCACCGGTGCCAACGCCAAACATTTCATTAAACCGGGGATTCGCAAAATGAATTTTTCCTTTGATAGAAAAGGCCACACCAACCGGACTGGTGTCCAAAATCTGTTGAAGCCGTTCACGTTCCGCTGATAGATTTTCTTCCATTTGTTTGCGATCAGTGATATCCCTAAAGGTGATTACGGCCCCGGATATTTTTGTCCCTCGTAAAAGCGGCGTGGCTGTATACTCAACAAAAAAACCGGTGCCATCTTTTCGCCACAGCATTTCATCACTAATTGTTTCTGTAGTACCCTGAGTATATGCTTTGGACATTGGGCAATTTTTAGCTGGGTATGGACTTTTATCTGCATGAGAATGGTGAATTTTCTCATGGACTTTCTGCCCAATCAACGCTTCAGGTTCATAACCTAATAAGTGATTGGCGGCAGGATTAATAAATATCACTTCCCCATTCAAATCGACCCCAAATATACCCTCCCCTGCAGAATTCAACAATAGGCGGGATCGCTCTTCAGATACTTCAAGTTGTTGCTGATTAATTTGTAATTCAGCCGTTCTTTTCTCTACTTCATGTTCCAGATTATCACGGGATTTAGTCAAAGCCTTACTCGCACGTTCACCGAGCACCAATACGAGCAAAACCGCTCCAACTGATAAGAATAGGGTAATACCCAAGATAGTGATTACCATAAACCTTGTCGTGGTGTAATCCGCCAGGGCGTCTTCCAAATCAACTTCAGCAGCAATTCCAATTTTCAGATGAGCGTTCCATAACCAGGCTCCAAAAACCGGAACACCTCGATAATCTCTGTATCCTATTGTGTCTGTTTCTATTTTAGAATGACCGGCAAGCATCTTCATCTGTTCCATTTGTTTTTTAAGTGCCAGTGTACGTAAAACCAGATGAGTTAGTGGCTGATCCGATCGCTCCTGTTCTGGATTTTCTCCTTTCAATAAATTAACACCTGGATCTCGAATTTCAATATTCAAAGCACTACCCTGGTCTTCGGCAAGTAAACCGATACGCCTCAATTGTTGATCAAATCGGCTGGGTGTCAACAGAAATCCATTCTCATCGAAAGTATAAATCTCCGAGAATTTGAAACCCTCAAAAGATGAGATTGCCTTGGAGAAGTCTCTCCAGGGATCTACCCGAAGTGTAAAAACTGCAATGACTTTTTCATCCACATCACGAATCGGACCGATAAAAAACATGGTTGGAGGCTTTTTCTCACCTCTGCTAGTCCCCAGGTGAACATCAGAGGTTATTGGTGGGACAAAACCGACTTTTCCTTCGAAAGCTTCTTTTAATAGATTTGGATATTGTTTTGAGATCAAATTGAGGCTGCCAACGTTTCTGTCTCGCCTGGAACCGATACTGATATGGTTCGGATCGATTATAAAAAATCCTATATTGGGAAAGATGTCGTTGTTCTTTTTGAAAAAAGACCGCATTTCTTGCAGTTCATTTGAGGCTAGCAAAGCTTCTTTTTCAGGAGACACTTTTAAGAGACGCTTGGAAATAGCTACTAGCCTAGGGTTAGAACCAAATTGTTTCATAAAAGATTTCCTTTCAAATAACCAAAGGTCCAGGCGGTCTTGAAAAACAGATAACACACCATTGAGAAACCGACTCTCATCCTCTAAGTGCATTTTCCGGCTTCTTTCCAGATTAATCCATCCGATTACAAAAACAACCACTAAAAAAAAGCTTAAGCCTGCTAACACCAATAATCGGAACCAGGTAGACCCATATTTGACGGATATATGCTCTTTTTTAATCCCTCGCCTCAAAATCCAAAACAACAAGCTGATTACCAGGAAAATAACCAATCCGTAAGCGCTTAAGCGCCAGACAGAAATACCGGGTTGGGGTTCCTGGCTTTCATAAGCTTTGTCGTCAGTTTGATGCATCCATTTGTTTTTAAGCTTTTGGGTATCTTCTCCTGGTACAGAAGCCATGGCTTTAATTAGAATTGATTGTAACTCTGGCCAGTCATTTCGAACCGCGATATTCAGTTTTTCAATTTCGGGGTTTCCGATGGAAAATTCGTGCTTAGCCACCAGATCAGACAAATGATTTTCCCTGATCAGGTAATTGACAACCGCTAATTCTCCCAGTGCTGCATCAGCCCTGTTAAATTCAACCTCTTTTAAGCTGGCCAGCAGATCTTTGACAGGGACACGTTTTATCTGCGGGTATTGTGCCTTAAGCAATTCTTCATAAAAGAACCCTGAGGGAAAACTGACGCGTTTACCAAATAGAGATTCAATTCCGGAAATATTTGAAGCTTCCTTGGTGATAATCACATTTGGGTTTTTCAGGTAGCTGCCGGTGTAGAGCAGGTGTTTCCGCCTTTCAGATGTATTAACGATATTAAGCATCACATCCAGTTTTTTATTAATTGTTTGATCAAGCAATTCACTCCATTCCCCGGTGACATATTCCACTTCGATGCCAATAAGCTTTACCAGTATATTCATATAATCAATAGACAATCCTGTTGGTTTGTTATTGAGATTATAGTTGAAAGGTGGCCAGTTTCGTTCGTTATGGACACGGATTTTTGGGTGTGCTTTTAGCCAGGCTTTTTCAGACGGCGTAAGATTAAGCATTGAGTCTGAGATCTCAACTTTGTCCTTACTGGCGCTTTGCCATTTCTCCTGAATCCGCTTATGTTCTTCCTGTGTCAGTGTACCAAAAACTTTATTGATGATACTTGCTAATTCCGGCCAGTCATCCCGGATGGCCATCGCCTGATTGTGATTCTCGAAAGGGGTGGGGGCAGTAACTTCAAGATTTGTTAAGTTATTTTTCTGGATAATATAAGATGTTGTAGTCAGGTTACCGATATAGGCATCTGCTTCTCCTAAAGCGACTGCCTGAATTGACTCCCTGGATGTTTTTTTTACAATTAATTTGATATTGGGATAATCTGCCATCAACTTTTTATGGATCACATAATCCTGCTCGACGGAAACTTTCTTAAAATCAAGGTTTCCAATACTGGTGATCGTATTGTTGTCTTTTCGGCAAAAAATTGCATAGGGCATCAAAAGGTAATCGTCTGTAAACATCATCACTTTTTGACGTTCCGGAGTATTCTTGGCGGTAAGGATCAAATCAAGTCTCTGGTGGTTTTCAATATTTTTCAGGGCCGTAGACCAGGGAATATTTGCGATATACTGAACCTCAAAACCCGCTTGTTTAGCGATCAGGTTTAGATATTCAACGGAGATTCCCCTGAATTTTCCATCATAAAAATGAAGGGGGGGAGCACCTCCCACCCGTGCTCTAACGGTATGCTTCTGACTGAGCCAGATTTTTTCTTTTTCAGTGAAGTTGAGTTGTTCAGCATTGATATTCTGTAAGCAGGAAAGAAAAGTCAAAGTTATCAAACAAGAATATATTATTAATTTTAATTTATTCATAATATTTACAGTATTAATGTTCAAATTTTTTTATTACTGAATAATGATACTCACTTTATGATGATATTTGCATTTAGCACTCTTAGTTTCTTACACCTGTAACCCGCTGATATATTTAAAATGACCTTGTTTGATACTGTCATTCTTGAGTTTCAAGTTGTGTCACAATTACTTTTAATAGACGAAATGGGACGCCTCATTGTCATTTCGAGTTTTTACACAGATAAATCTGTGATATGATTGCAATGAACTTGTCTGAATCTGTAGGGTGGGCAGTTTGTTTTGCCCACGCTGAAACAACGTCGGATCCGCTAGACGCTTGATCCGACCTACGAAATTTTGCAGCTCATTGTATTCATATGCTAATAGTTCAAGTTCAGGTTGACAATAATTCTGATAATTCTTCCAGGGTTTTTCCCGCATCTTTAAATTTATATTTCGTGATATACTTATTTAAATCATTGATTGACATTGAAAAATCATCTGGCCAGGAAAACTCCTGGATTCGTGCGATTACTTCCTTACAGGGTTTTGGTTTTCGTTTTTTTAGTATGGGTTCCAGTTCAGTTAAAAATGTTTTCAGTTGATCGATAGTCCCTTCTGGTTTTTCTGCTTTAACTGAGTCTTCATTTTTTAGTGCATTTGCCAAGGTGTTTAATTCTGTTAGGGGGACTGTCAGATTCGCCTTTAAGTTCTGGATCATTTCATTAATGGTATCCAGTTGCTTGTTCTTAACAGCCAGTTCCACAATTTCAGCTGTTTGTTGCACACCGCTGGCGCCGATATTCCCGGAAACTCCTTTAACAGTATGAGCAAGACGTTGGGCCAATTCGTTATCCTCTTTTTCCAATGCTTTTTGAATCTGTTCTGTAATGTCCTGATTATCCCGGTGGAATTTAATAAGCAGATTCCTATAAAGTTTTTTATTGCCACCCACCCTTCTCAAACCGGTTTTCATATCAATACCTGGCAGTTTATCTGGCAGTTCAATCTTTTCCTCGTTGCCTAGTGCCTTTTGCCTAATGCCTGGATTAACTTCTCTTTCCCCGGGTTTAATCCATTTCAACAGTGCTGAAAACAGTTGTTGCGGTTCAATGGGTTTAGCGACATGGCCATTCATACCGGCAGCAGTAGCATTTTCCTGGTCCTGAGTCATAGCACTGGCGGACATAGCCAGAATGGGAAGATCTTTGAACTTGGAAATTTTTCTGATGGTTTTCGTGGCGGTATAGCCATCCATAATAGGCATCTGAATATCCATTAGTACAATGTCGTACTCCTTTGTTTCAACGGCTTCGACACCCTGCTGACCATCTTCAGCGATATTAACTATAAAACCGGCTTTTTCCAGCATTTCTTTGGCCACCTGTTGATTGATTTCATTATCTTCGACCAGGAGAATCCTGGCCCCCTGGATGGGTTTGAGGGCTTCACTATCAACTGATTGACTAGAACTTGCGACCTTTGACTCATCTCCATGGCCAAATTCAGCTGTAAAAATAAAAGCACTACCTTTTCCCGGTTCACTCTCAACCCAGATTTCTCCATTCATCATTTCCACAAAGCGTTTACTGATGGTGAGCCCCAGACCAGTCCCACCAAACTTTCGGGTCGTTGAAGAGTCTGCCTGGGAGAACGATTTAAAGAGTTTTCCGATTTGCTCTTGGGTTAATCCAATACCGGTATCTTTGACAGCAAACCGGAGTTTACAGTTAGACTCAGAATTTTCCAACAGTCGGGATTCAATGGTAACAGAACCCTTTTCAGTAAATTTAACCGCATTGTTGGACAGATTGATGATAATCTGCCCCAGTCTTAGAGAATCTCCAATCAGAAACCTGGGGATCTCAGCAGGTATATCAAAATTCAGGTTCAATCCTTTTTCCTCAGCTTTTATAGAGATTAGGGTATTAACATTTTCTAAAACGGCATCCAGATTGAAATCTACTTCTTCCATTTCCATTTTACCGGCTTCTATCTTAGAGAAATCGAGGATGTCATTAATGATACCAAGTAAAGAAGTGGCTGAATTGTAAACTTTGGTTAAGTAGTTGGTCTGTTTATCTGTCAACTGGGTGTCTAATGCCAGATGTGTCATCCCCATAATCGCATTCATGGGGGTCCTAATCTCATGGCTCATGTTGGCCAGGAAATCACTTTTGGCTTGAGTAGCGTCTTCTGCTACTTCTTTAGCAATTCGTAGCTCTTCAAATAAATGAACGTTTTTGATAGCAATTGCTGCTTGCGTGGCGAATGCACCACCTAATCTGGCGTTTTCTTCATCATAAAATCCGACCTCATGTTTATCCAGGGTCAGTTTACCAATAACTTCATTATTAAAGATTAAGGGGATACCTAACCATGAGCGAATTTTTGTGCCTTGTGACATATCACTAAACTCAACTAAAGCACGAACATCATTTACAAATAGAGGTTTCTTATCGGCCAGAACCTTTTGGGTATATGTTCCTTTCCTGATTGGAAATCGAAGCCCAATAACATCATCTTTATCAGAAAATCCATGAACATAAATGATTTCCAAACAATCTCCGCTTAATTCCTGAACTGATGCACTATCGAAAGGGATTACTTGTTTTAATTTTGTTAAAATAGTACCCAGTAGTTGTTCAAGATTGAATGTTTTTCCTAGAGCTAATGAAGTTTCATAAAGGATATTAACTTGCTTCAATACGCCTTTCAACTCCACTTCTGCCCTTTTTCTTTCACTAATATCAAGATGGACACCCAGTACTCGATCTGTTACTCCAGTCTCTGGGTTTGATATGGCTTTACCGTTTGATAAAATCCATTTCCAATTGCCATCTTTAGCTTTTAATCTAAACTCAGCTTGAAAAAAATCTGTTTCTGCTTTCAGATGCTTATCTAATTTTTCAAAAGTAGCTATACTATCATCCGGGTGCATCAGTTTATCAAGAGGATCGTGATCGTTAGCAAATTCATCCGAGCTGTAACCCAACTGTTTAAACCATTGCTCATTCTGATAAATACTTCCTGATACTGGACTCCATTCCCAAAGCCCTGTATTGGAAGATGTGAGTGCTAAATCCAGTCTTTCACGATGAACTTTGACCTCCTTTTCCATTTTTTTCCGTTCAGTCACATCCAGGAAAGTTATGACAGCACCCAATACATTTCCATCTTTTTTGATAGGCTTACTCGAATACTCCACATCAAATGAAGACCCATCTTTGCGCCACAATACTTCGTTGGTGATTTTTTCTGAGCTTCCATAGGTATAACTGTGATACATCGGACAATCGGTTAACTTATAGTCGGTATGGTCTGCATAAGAGTGATGGATTAATTGATGAACTTTCCGACCGATCAGTTCATTTTCTGAATAGCCGAGCAAATCCGCAGCAGAAGGATTGATGAAATTTACTTTCCCCTCAATATCGACCCCAAAAATTCCCTCACCTGCTGAATACAACAACAATCGGGCACGTTCTTCAGCTGATTCCAATTGTCCTTGAAGTTTAATGCGATTATCAATCTCCTTTCCCAATCGACGATTCCAAACCATAACAAAAGCGAAAATTAGAATAACGGCAGTTCCAAAAGGCACCACCCAAGTCAGAATTGATTTTATATCCAATCCAAACTGAACATTGACAGCAACCCAGGCATTTCTGATTGCAGTCATTTCCTCTTTACTGATCGACTCAATAGCCTTATTTAAAATGGGTATCAATTCCGGCCAGTCTTTTCTGACTCCCATTGATAGTTCCATCTTGTAGTCAGTCGGAGCGGCGATCTTGATATCCTGTAGTCCTGCATGTTCAATTTCCCAGCTGATTCCAGGAAGAATATCCATAAAGGCCTCTATCTGTTTGTTATCCAGAGCCTGGAGACCTTCTGAAAGACTATTGAACTCAACCTTATTTATTTTTGGATGATTTTTTGAGAGAAGATCCGTTGTAATATACCCTTTTACAACGCCAACTTTGCTGGTTTCCAGATCCTCTAAACCATAAACAATTGAATAATCCTTGTGAGTCACGATAATAATGGGTGTTGAAAACACCGGCTTTGTAAAATGAAAATCTTGTGCTCGTTCAGGTGATTTCATTATAGCAGGCATTATGTCGATTTCCCTCTTTCGGGTCTTCTCCATAACCTGTTCCCAGTTAAGCTCCTTTATGATATTCATTTTGATTCCTAACCGCTCTGATATGATTTTCACGTAGCTAGAGCTAATTCCTGAATATTCTCCTTCCTCATTTAAGAATGAAACAGGTGCCCATTGTAGATCATCCCCTAAGCGAATCTCAGGATGCAGCTTTAGCCAGTTACGTTCTTTTTGAGATAAAGGGATTTTTTTATTTGTGCCCAATTTTGCGTTGCCACTGAGCAACCATTTATTCTTTAAGCTCTGAATCTCACCTTCTGTAATAGATGCCATGGTTTTGACAAGAATCGATTGTAGCTCAAGCCAGTCATTGCGGACCGCAATGCTCAATTTTTCTATTTCTGGATTCCCGGTATTAAATTCACTCTTGATTTTCAGACCTGTTAAATGGTTGTCTCTTATCAGGTAATTGATTACTGCCAGCTCTCCCAATGCCGCATCTGCTTTATCAAACTGCACCGCTTTTAAACTGGCCAATGAATCTTTAACAGGAAACCGTTTTATCTGTGGATAATTCTTTTTCAAAATCTCATCATAAAAGAAGCCGGAGGGGTAACTGACGCGCTTGCCATATAATGATTCAATATCAGAAATCTCGGAATCTTCTTTAGCAGTGATCACATTAGGGTTTTTAAAATAGCTGCCGGTATAAAGAAGATGGTTTTGGCGCTCTGGTGTACTAACAATGTTGAGCATGACATCCAGTTTTTTTTCATATGCCATTTTCAGCAGCTCTCCCCATTCTCCAGAGATATATTCTACCTTAAGACCAATTCTGTTTGCCAGTAGATCCATATATTCAATGGAAAGACCGGTTGGAACACCATATTTATTGAAATTAAAGGGTGGCCAATCCAGTTCATTGTGAACTTTAATAAGGGGGTGGTTTTTTAGCCAGGCTTTTTCCTTGTCGGTTAAAATAAGCTGCATTTCTTGTGCAACGTCTTGCTGTAAGTAAACATCAATAACTCCCACAAGCTCATCTTTATAAAAAGATTCTGTTTTGGAATATTTTAATTGCTTGAATTTTTCTGGGATAGGCTGACCAAAAATTAGTTTATTCTCATCTCTAAAAAACAGCAGCATTATTTCGTCATCAATGCTGTCAATGATACGCAGTGCTCTGATTGAAGGGTTGTCCTGCAGGAAAGGTGTCAGTATGGTTTGCAATTGTTCACTATCAAGATTATAGATGGGAGTTGAACTTAGCGCTGCAACTTTTTCAGGTAGAAGGTTTTCAGAGGTTTTACTGGTAGTCGCTTGTGCAAAAACAGCAATACCGGTACCAATAAAAACTTCTGAAAACAGTATTAGAAATATACCAAAAAGAAAAAGTAACTTGTTCATCATCGTTTTTCTCGAATAACCGGTTTTAATGATATTTTGATATTATTTTTTCAAGTGTTCCATTTAATCTAAGGCCTTCCAGAGCTGCCTGCCACTTACTGACGGTATCATCAGCTGTCTCTAAATTAAAAACCAAATAGAGATGCCCCTCAAAAACTGAAAAGCAGGTAATCGGTTCAATTTGCCCTTCATAACCCAATCTCTTGGCATTATATAAGCCTCCAAAATAAGTGGTAGGCCATAGATCAATTCTTCCTTTGACCAGTTTTTTAATGTTTTTTTCGTCAGCACCACTTTGGATCACATCAAGGTTCTTAAAGCCCATTGCCATCAACATTTCATGATTGGCAACATTTTTTGTGACACCAATTCTTTTTATTTTTTTTGCATCCTCTACAGAATTTAAGACAATTGGTGAGCCTTTTTTTTTAAAAAAAACAACTGAAAACTCAACCAAAGGGCCTACCCACTTGAACAATTTTTCCCTGTCGGGTGTTTTTAACATGGAAAAGAGAGCACTATTCTTTTTCTTCTTGGTGATTTTCAATCCCCGACTCCAGGGAACAATTTTGATGGGAACTGTGCTATTAATCTCTGTTTTCAGCTTATTGATAATCTCAATCGAAATACCCGTTAAAACCTTATTTTCATTATAGTACTGATATGGTGGTAGTAATTCAGCCATCAAATTTATTTTTTCTTCTGCATATATTGTCGCTCCTAATAGCAAGAAACACACTAACAGTAATATTTTTTTCATAATGTCTCCATTTGAGAATAATAGGGAAAATAATAAAATAACACTTCAATCTATTTTGAACTTTTATCATGTGCCTGATGAAAAACAAACTGTTTGTCTTCATCTCTCCTTTTGAGCTAGCGAAAGATATTATAACACCTAAGAGAAATTCTTCGGTTGCCTAGGATGACAGCCGTTCCTGTAATTCATCGAGTAATTTTTCTGCATTCTTAAACTTATATTTACCGACAAATCTATTCAAATCTTTGATTAAATCGCTGTATTCATCTGGCCAGGTATACTGATCAATTTTGACCATGATTTCTTTACAAGGTTTTGGTTTTCGTTTTTGTAGTTGGATTTCCAATTCAGACAAAAGTGTTTTCAATTGCTCGGTTGTTCCTTTCGGTTTTTCTCCTTTATCTGTTTTTTTATTTTTCTGAGCCACTTTTATGCTACTTAACTTTTCCATTGTAACATCAAGTTTTTCTTTGAGAACTTGAATTGGATTTTTTAATCCTTTTATTTCTCCATTTTTAATCTTCATTTCGACAACTTCGGCAGCCATCTGCACATCCCCTGCGCCGATATTCCCGGCCACGCCTTTAACGGTATGTGCTAATCGTTGAGCCAGCTCATTGTCTTTTTCTTTCAAGGCCTTTTGAATCTGTTCTGTGATGTCCTGGTTATCCCGGTGGAATTTGACCAATAGGTCCCGGTAAAG
>Ga0257125_1001495_pt1 | contig 23587 bp, 23 predicted proteins | sample SI106_200metaG_FD_190183 | JGI IMG/M metagenome (GOLD analysis project Ga0257125, IMG submission 190183) | Marine microbial communities from Saanich Inlet, British Columbia, Canada - SI106_200 | ecosystem: Environmental > Aquatic > Marine > Inlet | place: Canada: British Columbia | collected... | reverse complement strand
CATACTCAAACAAAAGTAAGATTTATTGACCCAAAATTCATAGAAAACGGTCAAATAATAACATTATCAGAAACAAACAAAGAGTTTAAAGAAAAAATAGAAGAAGAAGAAGAAAGATTCAAGCAGGGATTCTATATTAAGTTAAAATTGTAATTTATATATTTTATATAAATCACAAAGTTTATAAATTAAACTTCCCCCTCATTAGTTTAGTGATAACATGCAATGTCCAAAATGCGAAGGCCACATGGCACCACATTATCTATGTATACATATTTGTGTAAAGTGCGGTAACAAAGCAGATGCAACAGACGATAGTAATAATTAAGTAAAATTAATAAACTAATTCTAAATTATAGATATCAAGCTCCCATAGTGTAGTCCGGTCAAGCACATTGGCTTCTCGTAGGCACATTGAGCTTTACGAAGCTAACTAGAAAAAGCCTGGAACAGGGGTTCGAAATGATATAAATCACGAATGTCCCCTTGGGAGCGTTTACTCTTTTTATGATTATTTTATGGCAAACATTTAAAAACAAAGAGAAATAACTTATTAGTATGAATAAAAATCTTTCAAAACTATTAATTGGAATAGTATTTGTGTTATTCTTTTCAATATCAACTTTGGTTGGACTGTTCACTGATTATTTATGGTTTCAATCATTAGGATTTGAACAGATTTTTTTAATAACTATTTTTTCTAAAATTAAACTATTTATAATATCAGCAATAATCTTTTTTATATTTGCAAGTATTAATTTAGCAATATCCTCAAAATTTATCGAAAAAAACACTTTAAAATTTACACACAAATTAGCAATTATTACGGGAATATCATTGATTATAGGAATAACCTTTTCTCAAGCATGGTTTAAAGTTTTACAGTATATAAACCAAACATTATTTAACATAACAGATCCAATTTTTGTAAAAGACGTTTCATTCTATATTTTTTCATTACCTTTTTATCAATTTATTTTAGAATTTTTAACAACAATTCTTGTAGTAACAACACTTTTAGTTTTGTTAGATTACTTCAAATCATATTTTAGTCACATCTTTAAACCGCAAGAAAACATTCCAGGTGTGATACCAGAAGCTAAACCAGTAATTGATATTAACTTTCTTTTTTCAAAAACTAAAGCAATAACTCATTTAGGAATTCTTGCATCTCTTTTCTTTATATTACTAGCAATGAAAAACTATCTTTCAAGATTTTCAATAATGTATTCAGCACAAGGAATTGTTGTAGGGGCTGGTTATTCTGATGTTGTTGCATATTTACCAATGATAAAAATTATGATGTTTTTAGCAATTATCCTTGCAATACTAATAATGGTATGGGTGTTTTATATTTCAAAACAACCCAAGTTAAGAAAAAGGCACGTTTTAGCTTATGTTTTAGCTCTTTATTTCATATTTGGGTTTGTAGGACCAACACTAATTCCAGCAGCTGTACAAACTTTAAAGGTTTCACCTAATGAAATTAATCTTGAAAAACCTTATATTGAAAATAATATAAAATTTACAAGATTAGCATACGATTTAGCAGACGTTGAAGAAAGAGATTTTGATGTTAATACAGAACTAACTTCTGAAATTTTAAACGAAGCAAAAGAAACAATTGATAATGTAAGAATTTTAGATTGGAGACCCTTAACAAAAACATACAAACAAACCCAAGAAATAAGGTTATATTACGAACTTGATGGTATTGATATTGATAGATATACTATTAATGAAAAATATACTCAAGTAATGCTTGCTCCAAGAGAAATAGATCAAAACCAGATAATTGAAAACGCAAAAACATGGGTAAATTTACACATGGTTTATACTCATGGTTTTGGAGTTGTAATGAGTCCTGTAAACAAAGTTACAAAACAAGGTTTACCAGACTATTTTATTAAAGACATTCCTCCTGTTTACACAGTTAATGAAGAAAGCTTAAAAATTTCAAAACCACAGATATATTACGGAGAAAAAGATAATAATTTTGTTTTAGTTAACACCAAAACAAAAGAATTTGATTTCCCTAAAGGCAACACCAATGAATATATTAATTATGATGGTAAGGGTGGAGTAATATTAGATTCTTTCTTTAAAAAAATATTATTTGCTATAAAATTCGCAGATATCAAAATATTATTAACCTCAGATATTAAAGAAGAAAGCAAAATAATGTTTACAAGGAATATTGTTAAAAGAATCTCAAAAATTACACCATTTTTAAAATTAGATAATGATCCTTACTTAGTTATTGATAATGGACGTTTATTATGGATGATAGACGCATATACTGTTTCAGGAAATTATCCTTATTCAGAGAAGTTTAAAGAAATTAATTACATAAGAAATTCTGTTAAGATTGTTGTTGATGCTTATGATGGTAATATAAATTATTATGTTATGGATGCAACAGACCCTATCATGATAACTTACCTTAAAATATTCCCTAAACAGTTTAAAAGTTTTAAAGATATGCCTGAAAGTTTAAAAAAACATATAAGGTATCCTGAAGATTTGTTTAAGATACAATCCCACATATATAGTACATATCATATGGATGATATTAAAGTATTTTATAATAAAGAAGATGCATGGCAAATTCCTCATGAGGTTTATGGTGTTGGCCAGCAAGTAATAGTAGAACCATATTACATAATAATTAAACTCCCTCAAGAGGAAAAAGAAGAATTTGTTTTAATGACTTCTTTTACACCAATAAAAAAAGATAATATGGTGGCATGGATGGCTGCAAGATCAGATGGAGATAATTATGGAAAATTAATCCTCTATAAATTTCAAAAAGATAAATTAATTTATGGCCCTTTACAAATTGAAGCAAAGATTGACCAAGATTCTGAAATTTCACAACAATTAACCTTGTGGTCTCAACAAGGATCTAAAGTAACTAGGGGAAATTTACTTGTAATACCTATCAAGAATAGTATTCTTTATATTGAACCATTATATATTCAGGCAGAAACAGGACAATTACCAGAATTAAAAAGGGTTTTAGTTTCTGATGGTATAAGTGTAGTGATGGAAGAAAATTTAATTGAAGCTTTAGAAGCTTTATTTGGAAAATATCGAACAGTTAAAAAAACAAATGAAATTGAGCAATCACCTACTGATCTTATCAAAGAAGCACAGAATTATTATAATCTCATAGAAAATTCAATGAAACAAGGAGATTGGAGTGGTATTGGGGATAATTTAGATAGATTAGGTGAAATTCTAGGAACATTAAAAAGATAATCTTCTATATCTCAAAAACATATCACGCTTCTTAGGATGTTTAATTTATCGTCTAAAAAACTTATTTTTTAGAAAGTAGGGGCGTTGTACTTTTTTGTAGAAACGTTTTTTTAATTATTTAATAAGATGCACATGAGGATAAGCAATGTCAACATTTTTTGATTTAGAAATATTGTTAATGATTTCATTATGAATATTACTTAATGTTTCAATTCTTTTAGAAGCTTTAACTTTATATCTTACCTTAACATGAATTCCTGAATCACTTTGAAACACCCTTACAAAGGGGTTTTCTTTTTTATCTTTAAGTTCAGGATCAAGATATTTTAAAGCAGCATTATAACATATTTTTTTAGCTTCTTCTAAATTACTTTCGTATGTAATCAAACTAATAACTTCATCTAAAATAAAATCACTGTCAAGGGTATAATTAATTATTTTTTGTTCAAAAAGAATAGAATTAGGTATCAAGATTACTCTCCCAGAAGATTCTTCAGAAGCAATTGTTCCACCAATTTCCCTTAAATGAACATGTGTTAAGGATATATCATGAACATCTCCTTTTGTATCTCCGATAATGATTCGGTCACCTATCTCAAAAGGTCTTTTGGTTATTATCATAATCCAAGCAGCCATTCCAGTAATTGGTCTTTGTAATGCCCAACCCAAAGCTGCTGAAAGAAAACCCACACCTATACCAATACCTGCCCAAGAATCTGTATACGAAGAAAACGCAAAACCAATTACCATGATAAGAAAAACATATTTAATTACTCTTGAAAAAATCTCAACATTAGATATTTGTTTTTTTGTTTTTACTTTTTTAAGAAGTCCCCTCTTTATCCATTTAGCAACCAAATTAAATACAACTAAAGCAACTATTACTGTAATAACAGTTCTAATAAGTGGAATATATTTACTTAGTTTATTGAGTTGTAAAAAAAATTCTTTCATTAGTTTATATAAAAGAAAGGTATTTATATAGGTTTGCTTTATTATAAATAACTAATAAAATGTCAGATAATCTAGAAACAAAAAGAAAAATTATTAGAATTAGGGGGAAATTAAAAGAGATTATTACAGTTCATGATGAAAAAGGAAAAATCCTTCATAAGATATTATCTCCTTTGATGGTTGAATTTTATCCAAGAGATTTTATTCAAGTTATGGTTGGTGCTACAATTTTAGCAATTCCTGTCGCTTTTACTGAAGAAACCTGGAACTTAGGACAAAAGCTCCCACTCCTTAATGTTATTTCATTATTAGTATTATCTTTGTTTTTTATTTCACTTTTTACTTATTATAACTATTATCGTAAACAAAACTTTAAAGAATATTCTGGTGATTTTTTTAAAAGAGTGTTTTCTACTTATATAACGTCATTTCTTGTTGTAGCACTACTCTTAACAATTATCCAAAAAGCACCTTGGAGAGTTGATTTATTACTAGCGCTTAAAAGAGCAATAATTGTAACATTTCCAGCGTCTATGAGTGCAGCTGTTGCAGACATGATCAAATAGAAAGAAATGATTATTTCAACTTTTATTATCTATTCGATGATTGTACTAATATTCTATGGTTGAACTACAGGGTATTTAAAGAACATTATATTATTATACTCATAAATGGAGGGGATACAAATGGCAAAAACAATTGAAAAATTTCTTTTAGGAATTTTAATGATAGCAATCCTTGGGATAGGGAGTATCTTAGTAACAGCAGTAGCAACAGATACAGCATTTAAAGACATTTTTTCAACATCAAAAACATATACAACTAAAGTAGACACAGTACCAACAACACAAATAACAGAAAACCAAGCAAAACAAATTGCATTAAACCAATTTAACGGAATTGTAAAAGAAGTCGAAACAAAACGAAGAGGGGATGTTTATTTCTATGAATTTGAGATACAAAACAACCAAAAAGAAGCAGAAATAGAAGTAGATATGTATAGTGGAGCCATTATAGACACAAAAATAGAAGACATAGAACAAGACGATGAAGATGAACTTCCAGATGTCCCAATAACAGGAACAGCATTAGAAAGAGCAAGTGCTGCTGCTTTAAATTATATTGGAGAAGGTAGAGTAACAGACACAGAAGTTGGTGATGAAGAAGGTTATTATGAAATTGAAATCACCAAAGAGAATGGAAAAGAAGTAGATGTTCATCTAGATGAAAACTTTAATGTGCTTAGTGTAGAAGATTAATCTCTTCTACACCCTAATTTTATAAATAAATTTCCATTATAACCTTAAATGGAGGAAATTAAAATGAAAAAGAATATTTTTATTATATTAATTTTAACGTTACTTCTATTTTTACCTTCTTTAGTATCAGCAGAAGAAGAAGACGAAGATATAGAAGTTTTAGGATTTGAGCTAGAAAAATTACTCAACCTAGGAAGTGCATTATTAGCAACCGGATTATTCATACTAACATCATTAGCATTCAAAAAAACAAACAGAAAAAGATTATTGTATCTTAGCTTAGCATTCTTATTATTTGCAATAAAAGGATTTTTACTATCTCATGAGTTATTTTTAGCAGATATACCTATAATAGATCCAATAGCTAGTTTTCTAGACTTTGCAATACTACTAAGTTTTTTCATAGGAGTTCTAAAGAAGTGAAAATGAACCAAGATTTCTATACAGAAAGCGAAAAAAAAGTTTTAGAACTAAACATTAGAAAAACTATTTTTGAATTAGTTAGAAAACATGCAGGATGTCATTTTAGAGAATTAGAAAGAAAAAGTAAACTTGCAACAGGAACAATCAAATATCATCTAAATTATTTAGTAAAAAACCAACTAATTTCAGAAATAAAAGAGAACAACAATATAAGGTATTTTCCAAAAGGATTTAACTCAGAAAATAAAAGAACTCTAAGCGTATTAAGACAAAAAAGCGTAAGAAACATTCTTTTATACATTTTAGTTCATGAATATTGTAATCATGAACAAATAGCCAAAAAAGTTAACCTCTCTAATTCAACAATATCATGGCATCTTAAAAAACTAATAAAATCAAACATTATCCAATCTCATAAAGAAGGCAGAAAAACATATTTTAAGATAAAAATCAACAAACAAGATATAATTAATCTTTTAATAACATACAAAGAAAGTTTCTTAGATCAATTAGTAAACAACATAATAGAAATGTGGGAAATAGATTAATACTCACTTCTTAGTAACAACAAAACCATAAGCTTTATATACTAGTTCTTCTTGCTTATTTGTATTAAAGGTGATAATAAAATGAAACAATACGAAACAGAAGCACCCTTTTCAATGGGTATAGAACCGTTTGAAACAGTTTATGGATCTGCAAAATATGGTGCTGGAATTACAGCAGACAGAAATCGTGCTCAAACAAATCAAACTTTTTTTAATGCACTATTAGCTCAATTTGGTACAAATCCTCAAATAGGATTATCTCAGTTTGGAGAAAAAGGACCCGTACAAGAAAAAGATGGTGTAACCTATTCTCTTTATGATTTACTAAGTTCACCAGTAGAAAAAAAATCAGTTTGGGAAGGAAGTAAACCAATTGGGTTGCCTCATTTATGTGAATCTGTTGGAAAAGTTATTGTTGCTGCACATTCTGGACCATCTGAAAGATATGCAGATCAAATTAAACATTTTACATCTATAGGTTATCTTGCCCCTACAGATTGGCAAGAAGATATGGAATCAATAATTGAAGCCACTTCACAAGGAGCAAGAGATTGGATGAGTGCAAGAATGGGTAATACAATGACTGCCCCTTTTGCAGAAAAGAGTTCTTTATACTCATTAGATCATTATAAAGATACTATGTTATCTTTACTTCAAAAAGCAGTAAAAGATGAACCTTTAAGAGGACCTCAATATAATCTTCCAAGAAGAATCAAAGCAGCTTCAAGAAGAGAATTAGAAGAAATTTTACCAGATCCTGTTGAAGGTGAACCAACAGACCGTTTTCAAGCAATATTTGGAGATATTCCTGGTTCTGAACCTATCTTTCAAGCACTTGATAAATATTGCTGTCAAAACGCTTATCAACCGATTGTAGATGCAATTTTTGATGTTGCTAAAAGAACAAACAGACCTTCATCTGTAATTAGCGTTGCAAACCTAGCTCTTGATGAGCAATACGAAGGTGAAGCATTGGTTGAAGTAATGCAAAGTGTAAGAGAATTAATGGAATGTGATCAAATATATGCCTTGGGACAAATAAGTAAGTTAAGAACTCATGATGTGATGGCTACAAAAGGAGATTATCCCGATATGAGCTTAAATGAATTTTTAGCACGTGTTACACTTCCTACTTTATCAGAAGGATCTATACACACAGATAGAAAAAAAGCTTAATTACTAACAAATTTCATTTTTTTCTTTTATTAATTTAAAAAACATCAAATTCAACTTTTTTCTTATTAAATAAAATATCTTTTAATCTTTCAGAACTTAAATCTAGTTGTTTAACTTCAACATTTGCTTCTTTAAAAAAAGCTTTAGACAATTTAGACTCTTCATCATCATATTCTCTTTTGTAAACAACTTTTTTAAAATTATAAGCTAATAAATTCTTAGCACAAGCAGGACAAGGGAATATTGTAACATACAAAGTAGCACCACCATGGATTTCTCTTGTTAAATTAGCCAAAGCATTCATCTCAGCATGCACACCAATACACTTTCCAATATCAAAAGCATCACTAAAACAACTTCCTTCTTTTTCTTTATTACAACCAACCTCTAAACAATTACGTTTAACACCAGGAGGAGCACCATTATAACCAGTTCCAATAATGTGATTATCAAGTACAATAACAGCTCCAACCCTAAAATGATCACAACTAGACCTGGTAGAAGCAATAGTAGTCATTGCCATAAAATATTCATCCCAATTAGGCCTACCTGTTCTTTCTTTAAAAAACAAAGAATCTAATTTTTCTTCAAACTCAAACAAACTACTTTCATTTACAATAACAATATCAGCCATTGCAATTGGACCACCTTTTTCAATATTTTCTATTTCATCATAATCTCTTTGAACAGCTTCTTTTTTAGAAAAAGGACGATTAATTAATTTATCATCAATTTCTCTACGCTCAGATAAACGTTCATATCTTAAAGAAGGGTTTGCTTGTATAGCAATAACCTTAAATTTCGAACCAAAACTATTTTTCAAATATTTATATTCAGACCAAGAATACAAACCATCTATAACAACATTATTTTTCTTAAGTAATTTATCAATTTCTTTTTTATTAAGCCTGGCAATAGCATCCATCCCAAAATTTCTTCTTAAACCTTCTCTTACTTCTTTCTCTAAACTAGGATCTGAAATCAATCCCCTTTTTTTCTTAACTTTATCTAAAACAATCTGTCCAAATCTAATATATTTATACCCTTTTTTAAGAAAAAATTGAGAAGCACTTGTCTTTCCAGAGCCAGCCAACCCCACAATAGCAATTAATTTATTTTCCCCCATACAAAACAAGAATCAAATTCGGTTTTTATAGTTTTGTTTAGTATAGAATATATATTCTAAAACTAAGAAACTTTAAATAATATCAAATCTATAACTATTCATGAATAAAAAGTTAATAAGTGGAATTATTATAGTAATTGTTTTCTTAATAATTATTTTTCTAGGAATTAATCAAAAAACAAACAAAGAAGTTAACATAAACTCTATTCAAAAACCAAAAGTAAATTCACCTGAACCTATTACTAAAAATAAAACACCTTCAACACAAATAAATTCCGAAGACGAAAAACTGCTTTCTAGTTATACAAAACTTTTTGAAAAAAACAATCAATTTTTTATTGAATACATGAGATATTATAGTGAAGACGATTTAAAAGAATTAAGAGAACATGCATATAAAGATTTTTTCTTAGATTACGCAAAATTAAGAAAAAAGTACAATTTAGACGAAAAAGAATGTGATAATGGGGGAATTTTATGTGAAGGAATTTGTTTCCCTCAATGTGATGATTATTTTCATGTTCCTAAATGTACAGATTCTGGATTAATATGCGAATTTGATCCTGATAACTGTCCGCCTAATAGATTTTCCTGCGGTAATAAGTGTTATCAAGATTGTCATTTTGGATTTTTTGAATGTATAGACGGAAGAGGCTCATGTTATATTTATTATCAAGAATAAATCAAATGATTAATATTATTCATCTTACAAAGCCAGTGTCGCATAATTCGGTATTGCGGTGGTCTCGAAAGCAATAACGAGTTAACCACTTTCCTTTGGATATGCAGGTTCAAATTAGAAGCTATGTTCATAAGTTACAAAAACAGAGTTTTTTTGAAAGTCCTGCCGCTGGCGTTTTTAAATCAAAAAATAAGGTATTATGTTATTTGAAATGTCCATGGATCTTGTGTGTAACATCTAAATCATACAACCTTAAGAAGAATATCAATCATTCTTTGTTCTAAAAATCCATGTTCAATAAGAAGTTCTGCACGTGCACGTGTTTTTGGATTAGTTTGGAGCATTTCAATAGTGTGGGCATGCCAATTTACCGCATAAAATGCTTCAGTTAAGCTACCAGTCATTTTAGCAACATCTTCACTTGTTTTATCATAATCTGGTCCTAATTTTGAATAAATAAATAATCCTGGTCTGTTTAATTCACAATAAACACCTATAACAGGTAGGTCTTCTCCAAGTTTTGCAGGTAATGATTTAATACTTCTTTGCATCCCTTGCAAAGTCCTATTTACTTCACAATCATCAAATAATACTATATCTCTTCCTGCAGCCTGATAGCATACCCCCTCTTCGATTGGCGGAGCATTACCATGAAATTGTCTTTTACATGTATAACCCTTTGCCGCATAACCATGAATAAACCCCAATTTTTGAAGATTATGAGGATCATTTAAGTCAACACTAGATGTAATACCTACTACCCTCATCCACTGTTCAGTTAAAGTATCATGTAAATTAAAATGACGATTGTGAGCTGCTTCGTGGACTAAATATGTATCTACACCAATCCTTGAGAAATCGTTGGGTTCTTTGAGATATATTCTTTTCATGAAGAGGTAGTTATTTCTACTCTTTTAAATTTTATTCTTTTATATAAATTTAGTCCATTAAAAGGTCTTGTACAAAAAAACAACCCTCTAATTTTCAAAACTTAAACATTACTATTTCTGGCGTTTTTAATTAAAAACAATCAATAGATTATTTATTCACCCATCTCGATCATTCTTGCTATCGCATCATATATAGGATTTGCTGTATTCATTTCGCTATCTTTAAAACCAGTAATTATCATATCTCTATATCCTCTTTCTCGAATGCACCTATCGTTGAAAGTCCTACAACTTGTTGCAGCATCGTAAAAAAATACCCTTGCTTTAAAGTTTGGATACATACGCCCAATTGTTTCTAGATGTTTACCTGTAGATGGACAAACTTCAACCAAATATAATTCATTGTCAGTTCTTTGAAGAATTCCATCACCAAATCCATTTTGCATTATTGCAAAACTGCTTAATGTAGTTGTCATCTCAACTCTTGGATCTCCCTTTTTACTTACTAGTTCTGCTATCTCTCCTGTTCTACAGGGAGTTTCACAACAACTATCTTGATATACCTTATGTTCTTCTACTGCTGAATTATAGGTGCAACAATCTTCGACACGAAGAGGACACACTTTAACATGATCTTCTGATCTAGAAGGAGACGTTCTTTCAGTATCATAATAACTAATTGTTGTTGTTTCAGGTTGATCGAATAACAAATGCCCTTTTGCACAATTACTAATTACCAACTTTATTTTATATCCACTTTCATGACACAATCTAGCAATATCGTCAATTGAATGAATGTCATCAGGAACATTAATAGCTAAATAATTTATTCCGTTTATATTCCCTTCTCTAAGATTCTCCCTATTACGAAAATAATTTAAAACAGACGTTGCTAAGTCATTAATACGGAATCTATCTTTTGTTTTAAGTGTTTTAAGAAATCTTGGAATTTTTTGAAATCCATGAACCATATACCACATAGAATTCACTATGGGGCCATTTTCCTCATTTAGATTAAGGTCTCTTGCGGCTAAAAATTGATCAAATCTTCTGTAAATAACACTTGCTATATTTTCCCATAAAGATACTGCTGCCCCAACAACACCTTCTTCTAGCATTCCATCAAGTGATTCCTCTTGATATCTTCTTAATCCAGTTGGCTTAACTAAATCATCAGTCTTATTCATAATAATCGAGAATTAAAATTCATTTAAAAAACTTATTCTTTACAATTAAAAAAGTAAAGTTTTTATAATTCTTTAATTATTTTTAACCATGATAGTTTTAATAGGTGCATCAACAGCTAATCTATACGCTGGAAAATTGTTAAAAGAAAGGGGATATTCTTGTACTATCTTTGAAAGCAAAAGCGACTTTAAAAATGAACAAATTAGGCAATTGCGTCCACAGAGTTTTTGAATTACTAATCAATTCTTAACGAAGTCAAGACTATATGCGCGTAGCACCAGGGAAAATTCCTTTCATTAATAAGCAGATAGTAGATAAATTTAGTTAGTTTTTTAAATGAGATTCTATTTATATTTCATAGAGGGGTGAAATAAACCTCAGAATTTGTTTCTGAGATCATATGGGATAAATGAAATTTAGAAATCCGAATGATTAAATGAAATTTAATATAGGTAGTGGGTTGATTGATATAGTTGAGATAGAAGATTCTCGAACACAGGAAGGGGAATCATATTTTAAAACATTAGTTCCTTTAAGGAATTTCAGAGGAAACTATGGTGTTCCAAGAAGAAGGGGAGACAGTGTAATAAAAGGATTTTTTTCTGCTTGTCCAGATATATTAGAAAAATTATCTCAACTACAAACAAAATACCATCAAGAACTTTCAAGATATATTCCAACTGTAGATACTAATGTGATTATTGAAGAAAATTTATTCTATCTTACACAACCATTTTTAGAAGGGGTAACATTTCAAAGTTATTTACAAGGAGATTATTCTAAGGAAGAAAAAATAAAAGTTTATGGTGAATTATTATTTCATATGATAAACTTAATTGATTCCTCAGAAGAAACAATAGGAATTGATGGGAAACCTGAAAATTGGTTATTAAATCCTGAAAGGGGTTGGGTTTACATCGATACCTTTCCCCCATTTTTATTAGACGGATCAGAAACATTTGAAAAAGTATTCAATTTAAGAGGATTTGAAAAACAATTCGTAAGTAAACCTAATAGGTCTTTTTTTAGGGACAAAAGAAAAATATCAAGGAGATTTTGGATAAAATCAGAAAAGTTTGAACCAGAGTTAGATTATCTAAATGCGACAATAGGCATTATGAAAGATTTTGATACAACAACAAAAGAATTCTTTGAACGGATGATGGGGGACTATAAATGAGAGAATCACCAAAAAAAAATCAAATGAAAGCAAGAGAAATGTTTTTAGAAATGCATAGACCTAAGATTGTTTCAGATTATCGAACCCCTTCAGGAAACATACATTTTGACCCAACCATAACAGAACTTATGATTAATGATGTATTTATTGGAGAAGTCATGGCAGAACAATTACACGAAGGTGCAGAAGTGCAAAGAATCTCAAAAATGAGGGCAAGTAATAAACAAAGACTTCTAGATGCGTATGACCTGCCTTTAGATGATTATATAGAAAAATGGGAAATCCACTTAGATTATGAATCTCTAATAATGGATAAATTGATTGATTTACAAAGAGTTCCTGTTAAATTATTAACTGTAACAAGTGGTCGAACTTTCTTTCATCAACAAGCCATGTATTCTTTAATGCACCAAGGATTTCAACAAGCTCAAAAAGAACCTAACCATGAACAGTCACAATGGTTTAGTCAATGGGATAATCGTTGGTATTGTAAACATGGTGCAACAAGATATAGGTTAATAGATATACTACAACAATATACTCCTGAATGGATTGATGATTTTGCAGAAATGAATACGCCCAAGACCGATTCATTATCTGAAACATATGGAAAAATGGAAAAAATGCATAGAACAAAAATGTTATGTGCAGGATTGTCTAAATTTAGATTAAAAGCTTACTCCGAACATAGACCTACTGAAGCTCATTATTTCAGATTTGTTGCAGAAGCAATGGAATTTAATGAAGAGTTGAGACTTATGAGAAGTAAATCTGTTTTTGATTTTATACAAGGTTGTCAAAAAGCAGAAAAAGTACCTTATGAGGAATTCATAAGAATATTAAACGATAGGCAACAAAGATTTGTTGACCAATATGGTGGTGAAATAGGTGGAAAAATTGAAGGCTGAAAAAATAGCAAAAAAGTTTTTTGAAGAACAATGGAATGATGAAAAACATTTGATACATTGCCAAGCTGTAATTGATGCTTGCGTGGATATGATAAACAGGACTAACCTGGATAAAGATATTTTTTTTATTGCAGGATGGATACATGATATCGGTAAACTCATTGATAAATCTAAACATCATATTGAGAGTTTAAAATTTTTAGATAAATTTTTAAAATTATATCCTCAATATGAAAATATAAGGGAAGAAATAAATGATTGTATATTGAATCATAGAACAGAAGGAGAACCCTTAACAATTTATGGAGAAATATTCAAATTAGCAGATAAAGTGGCCTTACATAATGATAAGTGGTTGGAATATAAAAAAGCTTTATAAATTCAATTTCATTCTCTAATAGAATGGTAGTAGCAGAAGAATTAGCACCAACACCAGAAGAAGAAGTTCAAAGAATGTATAGAGATGCAACTTCTCGTGAACCATATACCACATAGAATTCACTATGGGGCCATTTTCCTCATTTAGATTAAGGTCTCTTGCGGCTAAAAATTGATCAAATCTTCTGTAAATAACACTTGCTATATTTTCCCATAAAGATACTGCTGCCCCAACAACCCCTTCTTCTAGCATTCCATCAAGTGATTCCTCTTGATATTTTCTTAATCCAGTTGGCTTAACTAAATCATCAGTCTTATTCATAATAATCGAGAATTAAAATTCATTTAAAAAACTTATTCTTTACAACTTCCACAAACTAAAACATCATCTTTTGTAGTTAAATCTTCAGAAAGATTTCCACAAATATTACAAACACCCACATCTTCTTTAACAGTTTTAACAGGTTTCCTTTCTTCTTCTTTCAATTCAAACTTTTCAGCTAATAAATCAAATAATTGAGGTTCTATCTTAAGAACATCTTTAAGTGTTAACAAACCAAGCATTTTACCATCATTAACAACAGGCAAATGTCTAACATTTAAATCCCTCATCATAACTAAAGCTTCAAAAATATCTTGATGAGGTTCAATAACGTTTTCTAATTTGTTCATAATTTCAGAAACAACTGCTTTTGAAGGATCTAATCCAATAGCAGTACCTTTTCTTACAATATCTTGTTCTGTTAGAATATGTAATCCAGAAGCATCACTTATTATCAAAGCACCAACATGATTGTCTTTCATGACATTAGCACAATCCATTAAAGAAACAGATCCATTTACCATTACTGGTTTTTCAGTCATAGCATCGCATACTTTATACCCAGTCTTCATAAAATTAGTACGAAAACAGGATATATAAAGATTTAGATAATAAAAAATATATTAAGAATTAATCAATACTTCAACATCTTTTCCAAAGATTTCTTCAAGATTTGAAAATATAGCACCTTTGATAAAAGCTTTAGGAATTTTTTCTATTTTAGATAACGCTTTTTCAAATTCTTCTAATGAACTTTCTTTAATTGAAGTCAAAGATCCATCTTCTGAAATTTGTGCTTTACTTATTTCTTTTTCTTCTTTATCAATATCATGAATAATAAAAGCAGAATCATCTAGTAAGATAACTTCACCGTATCTTTTACCGTGTTTAACCCTTATCTTAGCTCTTTCTAATTCTCTACCCCTTTTCCTTTGAATATACTCTACCATGAATTTAATAAATTCTCTTGAACTTTTCTTAACTTTTACAACTTCTGTTTTATTTAGTTTATGATCATCATAATCTTTCTTAGCTTTTATTATTTCATTTAAAATTCTTAAAAATTTAGCAGGTATTTTTCCTTTTGAAATTAATTCATCTTCAAATACTTGAATCATCTCAACATCATTAACTTTTTCAATGCCTTCATTTCTTAAAATATCTCTAATAATTGTTATAACAGATTCATAGATATTTGCAACATCTTCTTCACCCTTAATTAATTCTATTTGTGAAAATAATTTTTTAATTCTTTTAAGATATTTACTTGCATTACCCAATAGTTCATCAACTTCTTTTCCAGTTAAACCTTTTTTAGTTCCATGTTCTATTTCTTTACGTACAGCAATATTCTTCTCTAAAATATTAATATAGCTCGCTTCTAACAATTTCTCTTTTTTAACAAAAATTTCTTTCATTAATTCAGGAGTCTCTCTTGGTGTTGGTGGAGGCACTCCATACATCATTAAAGCTGCTTGTGAAGGTGTTAAAATAGCATAGAAAGTATCTTCCATACCAATATCTTTTAGTTTGAATGAAACTCTTTTAAGCATTTGTTCCCCAGAAGACATAAACATATCAATTGCTTCTGCACTAGGCTTAATCTTACCCATCTTTAACAATAATTTCCAAGGCATAAATACCCCTCTATCAAAGAAAGGTACGCCATCTCTAAGTAATGTAAAGATTATTGGGTTTGCTTCTTTCAAAGAATCCCAGAAATCAGTTAAAATATAAACTTGAATATTTAATTTATTCTTAATTCCAGTCATTTCACCAGCTTCAATACCCATACCAATAATTATAGCTCTTAATTTGTCTTTTAATTCAGCTCTAGTCATCTTTTTAACATCAGTATCATCTATTACAATCCATACATCAATATCAGATGTTTTTGTTGCTTTTCCTTGAACAAGTGAACCTGCTAAAACATAACTAACAATATATTTTTCAAATTTCTTTAGAACCATACTTTTGTGAAGTTCTGCTATCTTAATAGCAGCTAACATACCAGTATCATAAACAGGAGCAGACATTGCAACCATTTGTAGTAATTCATATTTACCATCATAACAGTTTTGCCATAACTCAGATAATAATATTACATCAGGAAAGATTTTTTTATCAATTTTAGTTCCAATTTCAGCAATAATAGTTGATAATTTTTTATGAAGCTCCATCTTTGACATTGTTTTACTGTCAGAATCATCAACTAAAATAACAACATCAATTCTATCTCTATCCTCTGGCTTCATCTTTTCTAATTGTTCAGGCCTTGGAGGCGGTAATAAAGAAACAGCCATAATATACTTATCAAACTTTTTACATATTTCTTTTTGAAATTTCTCTAATTTACCCTTAATTGATTTTAATTTTTTAGCTAATTCTGGAGAAATAGGCGGCTGTTTTCCATTAGGAACCATCGGAACCTTAGAATCAACCGGTTTTTTAGTATCTTTTTTAGCAACCATTTAATTATCCTTACTAGTGATAACCTTATGAAGTTAATTTATAGTATATAAAGCTTTTGAATTTATAAATAACCTACCTAACAACAACACAACAGTTCTTTTTAAGAACTTCTTTTGCAAAATCTAATTTAATCTGATTATGAGCATATATTGTAAAGATCCTTTCCCCTTTTTCAACTTTATCTTTAACATGTTTATACAAATACATTCCAGCACCTTTATCATTTGGAGCACCAGCAACTCTTGCTATCTTAGAAACAACAGCATTATTAATAGAATAAATCTTCCCTTTCTGTTTAGCTTTAAAATCAAATCTATAACTTCCAAATAATAAATGTTTAGAATCAATCTCTTTTCCACCTTGAGCTTTAACTATCTCTATAAATTTATCATAAGCAGCACCAGACTCCAATAATTTTTTAGCTTTTCTAGCACCACAAAACTTTTTAGCTTTTCCACCCATCTCTAACATTATTCCAGCTAATTTAACACTTTTTCTCTCTAAATCAAGAGGTCTTTTAGAATCCCTTTTAAGAACATATAAAACATCTCTAGCTTCTAATGCAGGTCCTATCCCATTTCCAATAGGTTCACAACCATTTGTTATAACAACTTTAGTTTTTATTCCTAATTTCTTAGTTATAGCTTTAAAATCTTTTTTTAATTCAAGAGCTTTATGCTTATGAGTAATTTTAGAACCTTTTCCAGTTGGAATATCAATTAATAAATGTGTTGAAGAAACACTTGCTTTTTTAGATAAAACAGAAGCTAATAATTGGGATTTTGCATCAATACTTAAGGGGCGTTCAACATGAATTATTTTATCATCAGAAGGCGCTAAATTCAATCCACCACCCCAAACTAAACACCCATTTGTTTTTTCAACAATCTTCTTCATTTTTTTAATATCAATATCAACTTTGGTTAAAACCTCTACAGTATCTGCAGTTCCTGCAGGAGAAGTTATACTTCTAGAAGAAGTTTTAGGAATTAATAAACCGGCAGCTGCAATTATAGGCACAACAATCATGGTTGTTCTATTACCTGCAACACCACCAACACAATGTTTATCCATCACAGGATATTTATTAAATTTAAGAATTTCCCCTTCTTTAGTCATTGCTTTTGTTAAACAAACTGTTTCATTCATACTTAATTTATTAGCATAACAAGCAGCAACAAAATAAGTTAATTCGACATCGCTTAATTTATTATGAACAACATCCCATACAATCTGATCAATCTCTTCTTTTTTAAGTCTATGTCCATCTAATTTTTTCTTGATAAATTCTAAAGACAAAGGTTTACCAGCTGGAATAATTTCTACTTTATCATTATTTCTAGCTCTCAAAGACTTAAGAACTTCTTCAAACAATCCAATAGAACCAACAGGAACAGATTTACTACTCTCTGCAATATCTAAAACAACTGTCTCCTCCCTCTTACCTTTCTTAACCTTAATCCTATCTAATGGATGTAAATCCATTACAGAAGCATCTTTTTTGTTTAAAATAGCAACTAATGTACCACCAGTAGCTACGTCCATATCTTTAATTTTAAGTTTTTTCATTTTTATATATTATTGAGATTAAAGATGCCGGAAATTTTAATTTCTAAGCATCTTTAATTTTAAGTTTTTTCATTTTAAATTTTAAACGAATTTGTTTCTTTTTGGAATATTTCTATAGAAGTTAATAATAAAGACAAAACCAAAGGACCAATAACAACACCAACAGGACCAAAAGTTACAATTCCCCCTAAAACACCTAAAGCAACTACTGCTGGATGTATATCTGTTCTTTTCCCAATTATTTCAGCTCTACCCCATATATCAAGAATTGCGATTATTATTCCAATAACAATTAAAACTAAAGCTTTAACAGGACCATATCCTCCACTAAAAAAGTAAATAATTGCAGCAGGTATCCAAATTATTGGAGCACCTATCATTGGAATCATAGCCATTACCCCCATAATTAATCCTAAAAGTAAAGCAATTTTACTACCAACTATAAAAAACGCAAGCCAACCTAAAAAAGCTTCAACAAAAGCAATAACCAAATAACCATACACAACCCCATTAATAGTATCTGAAAATTTACCTAATAATTTAAATTTATTTTCTCCTTTCAAAGGCAACAAATCTTTAGATAAAGTCCATATAGAGTTTCCACCCTTAAATAAAAAGAACACTAATAAAAATATAATCAACAGATCAATTATTCTTTTTGGAACAGAAAACAAAATTGAAGAAGTATTTCTTGTTATACTAGATGCTAAATTAGTTACAGCACCACTAACATAAAATCGTACTCTTGCATTTCTATTAATACCATTAACAGCATTACAAAAAGTAGTGTCTTTATCACATCCAAATTCTAATAAATTTTCATCTTCTGATAATTTTATTGTTAAATCAGAGTATATCCCACTTGCTTCTTGAGTTAATGTATTAACAACAAATATTGTAGGTACTGTAATAATAACAATAATTAAAAAAGATATTAAAAAAGCACACCAATTTTCATTTCTGATTTTTTTATGTACTTTTTTATACAAAGGATAAAAAATAAATGCAATTACAAATGAACTAAGAATTACAATGATAAATGGCTTTAATATCATATAAGAAATATAAGTCAAAACTACCAAAAACGCTATAAATAAATAATTATTAAAATTAAGTTTAATGCAAATCACCCACTTTACCTTAAATTAGACTTTTTAGTTTATAAATTTATTGGAAATGTCTATATTTCAAGAGATTTATATTAGAAAACACTGGAAAATCTCTTGGATTTTCGGTACGTAAAAATCTATTTAGGATTTTTTGCACAAGAAATGCAAAGCATTTCTTTGTGTCCTAAAATTAATAATTTTAAGGATCTCTGATTTTATTCATATAAATGTTTTGTAAAATTATAATAAAGAATGGGCCTAGCCAGATTTGAACTGGCGACCTCCACCATTTCGAGCAAAAAACAATTTAACACATGTCGAGGTGGCGTCATAGCTTCTAGTTGTTTTGAACAATCACTAGACCATAGGCCCTTAATCATTGTATTTAGCTTTAATATAAAAAGATTGTCAAAAAGAATCTAAAAATCATAAGGTAATCCAACTAATTTATCTGGATCTAAAGAAGGTAATTCCATTCTAAAAGAAGCACCGCCATATTCAGGATTATCAGATTTACACTTTGCTTCTATTGATCCACCCATTGCAATCATAGTTGCTCTTGCAAGGCATAATCCTAAACCTCTCCCTACTCGGGTATGACCATAATCAAATATTGCTTCTTCAGAACCAACATCAATACCTTGTCCATTATCCATTGCCTCAATAACTGTAGAACCCTCTCCTTCTGAAAATTTAACCAGCATCTTATCAGCATTCCCTTTATAAGGATTAAATGAATTAGTAGCAAGTTCAAATAAAGTAGCATAAACTGAATTATGATGAGCAGCAAATTTGTGATCCCCTTCTGCTTGAATATCAACAGCTCTTTTTGCATATTGTTCACCTAAATAAGGAACCCTATCCATTAACATAGATCCTACAAAACCAGCATCAACTTCTAGAGGATAAGCTCCATCTATAAGCATAACTAATCTATCACTCATCTGCATAACATGGTCTTCAAACCCCTGTTTTACAATCCCCTGATGATCAAAAAAATTAGATATATCATGACCATAAGATTGCATCAAAAAATAATTAAGTGTAAAAGTATCTATTAAATCATTAAAAATAGGTTGTTCCCTTAGAGCAAATAATGCCAAACCTAATCGAGTTGTATCTCTATCCACTTCACTTAGTTGATCATGAAAATATTTTGCCTGTTCAGAAGTTTCAGGAGTACCAGAATTTATCATTAAAAAATTTGATCTTAATCTTCCCCTAAGACTAAGGACACCTGATCTTACTATCTCTATATCAGGTAATTGAGCATTATCTATCACACTATCTCTATTTAATTCACTATAATCTGAAATTAATTTACTTTTTACTTGATCTAATGTTGCCCCCATGATAATCAAGAATCATTTATTATTTTTAAACCTTATGTAAATTACCATTATTTTAATAGAGAAAATAAAAGCCTCCGGCGGTAGTTGCAACCGCGACCTCCACCTCTTTGAAGTTTCGTTTCAAATCGTTTCTTACGAAATATACCAAGGTGGCGCAATAGCTACTATGCTACGGAGGCATGATAAACTGTATTTTAAATGTGTATTTAAAAGTTATTATTTTACAACATAGAAATGTTTATATATTGTTTTCATAATCCAACTAAATATGGAAGAAGAACACCATCATCATGCAGGAGGAGGAGAAATTGTTGTTAGAATTACTCCAAGAAACCTTGAAAGACTTATATATATTTTGATAATAATAGGATTAATCATTTTTTCTGTTGTATCATTAAATAAAGGAGATTGTCCTGTTATAGAATGTGAAGTAGAACCAGAAGAAACAACAGAAACAAATACAATTACAGGGGCAGTTGTAACACAAGTAACACAACCAGAAACAACAGAAACAAATACAACAACACCAAAACTTTCAGGAGAAGTAGATTTCTTTTTCACAGAGGCCACAACTTGTATTATTAATGAAACACAAGATAAAGCAAGACTAGATAGTGTGACTATCTCAATAAAAAACGGATTAAGTAAAATTTTAAGAACAGAAATGAAAATTTATGTTTGGCATGGATCAACTACATCTTTTAGTGAAATAAATCATTATGCAACTAAAATTGATAATGTTAATTTAATTTCAGGAAATGCTATAGCAAGATCTTTTACGATGGATAGTGGAAAATTTGCTAGCAAAGGTATGTTTACAGATATTGATAGAGAGAAAAAGGTAAAAATTATACTTTGGGATACTGATAGAGATGAAATAATAGAAGAAAAGATGGTAACAGGAGTAGAAGCAACACAATTATGTGCAAATTAAATTCTCAAAAATGATTACATTTTCATTACTTGGAAATTTTATTTCCAATAAATTTATATGAAGAAAATCTCTATCATCGAATATAAATTTCTGAAAATGATTATATTTTCATTAAATTTATAAATAAACTAAATACTTCTGAATATGTATGCGAGGGTCGCAGAGTCTGGTCAAATGCGCAGGACTTAAGATCCTGTCTCTTAGTGAGTACGTGGGTTCGAATCCCTCCCCTCGCATTTATTATTACATAGGGCTGTTACGAGCAAAGTGAGTAATAGACCACGAGTGTGCGTGAACGCACAAGGGACGATCAATCCCCTCGCATTTATTATTACAAAAAAATGAAAATTTTACTAACAGGAGGAGCAGGTTTTATAGGCTTTCATTTAGCAAAAGCTCTTCTAGAAAGGGGAGATTCTATTGTTATTGTTGATAATTTTAGTGATTATTATGATCCTTCTCTAAAACAAGCAAGAATAGATACAATCCAAAATAATCCTAATCTAAAAGTAGAAAGAATAGATATCTCTAATTACAAAGAAATAGAAGAAATTTTTAAACAAAACAAATTTGACAAAGTTTGTCATTTGGCTGCACAAGCAGGAGTAAGATATAGTATGGAAAATCCTTTTGCATACGAAAGAGATAATGTATTAGGAACTTTAAATATGCTAGAATTATGTAAACAATTTAAAGTAAAAGATTTTGTTTTTGCGTCTTCTTCGTCTGTTTATGGTGGAAATAAAGAAAAAGCTTCTTCTGAAAAAGACAATGTAGATACTCCTTTTTCAATATACGCAGCAACAAAAAAAGCAAATGAACTTTATGCACACGTTTATCATAAACTTTATGGACTTAATTGTACAGGACTAAGATTCTTTTCAGTTTATGGTGATTATGGAAGACCTGACATGGCTATTTTCTTGTTTACAAAAGCAATTTCAGAAGGAAAACCAATAGATGTCTTCAATAAAGGGGATATGAAAAGAGACTTTACTCATGTAAGTGATATTGTTGCAGGTATTGTTGCAGCTATAGATAATCCATTTCCTTATGAAATATTTAATTTGGGCTTAGGAAAACCCGAAGCTTTAATGGATTTCATAGAAGAAATTGAAAAAAACCTAAATAAGAAAGCAACTAAAAATTTCCTACCATTACAAAAAGCAGATCCCCTTTCAACCTACGCAAACATAGAAAAAGCAAAAAAAATGTTAAATTATAATCCACAAGTAACAATCCAACAAGGTATTAAACAATTTGTAGAATGGTATAATAAATTCTACAATTAAAAATGAACGAAGAGATTGAAATAAAAGAGATTCTTAAAAATCCTCAACAAATAGAGGATAAACTAAAACAAATTGCAAAATTCGTTAAAGAAAAAACCCAAATAGATGAATATTTTACACCTAAACACGAAAACTATTTCGAATTAAAAAGACCTGTAAAATATATAAGAGTAAGACATGAGGATAACAAAAGCAATGTTGAATTTCAATTCTTACATTTTGAAGGAGACTCAAAAAATCTTATAAAAACAGACGAATACGAAACAAAAGTAGAAGATCCTAAGATGATGTCAATAATTCTAAAAAAACTAGATATGGTCCATAAAGTTACAGTTAAAAAACAAAGAAAACAATTTGATTACAAAGATTTTGAAATTGTAATAGACAATGTAGAACAGCTTGGCTATTTTATTGAAGTAGAAGCAAAGAAGCTATTAGGATCACTCAAAGAAACAAAACAAGCCTGCTTCAACATTTTAGAAGAAATAGGTGCAGAATGGGAACATCCAACTTTAGGGGGCTATCCTATCTTAATTTTAGAAAAAAATGACACTAAATAATTTA
>Ga0257125_1001487_pt1 | contig 23674 bp, 18 predicted proteins | sample SI106_200metaG_FD_190183 | JGI IMG/M metagenome (GOLD analysis project Ga0257125, IMG submission 190183) | Marine microbial communities from Saanich Inlet, British Columbia, Canada - SI106_200 | ecosystem: Environmental > Aquatic > Marine > Inlet | place: Canada: British Columbia | collected... | reverse complement strand
AGACGAGAAGAAAACGTTACACTATTTGTCGCTTGTCATTCGGCCGTATCCACATAAGTAAGAAACCCACAACGGTTTCTAGTGAAAAAGATGATAATCCGTGAGGAGTGATTTATTCAAGTGTTTTTTCGACAATCTGGAAACCGGGGTTTTTTGAACATCGGGGAAGAAGGGGTCGCAACTTAATTATTCATTATTGACAGAGTCAGCTCATTCGCATAGGCCGCTGCAAGTCTCCGTAAAAATTAAGATGCGACCCCGTTCTCTTTTTATGTTTTGTTCTGGGCAGCCAAATTCGGATCTTAGATGCATCGGACCTCAAAGAGCTCGTTCCTTTCCTGAATGACTATTCACGGATCATCGTCACTTTCATACTCCCAACACCTTTTTGATCCCCTCTTTCCCAATTATAGTCGAACTCAGAAGTCATAGTGTTTCCATCTTGAGAAATCTTGTATTGTCGAGCAGGGAAAAAGAATTTTTTTCCTTCTGAATTAAGAGCAGTTCCAGGCTCAAGGTTGACGATATTTCCTTTCAGAGTACCTAAATACTCCCTCTCAGAGACAGCTGCTATCATTTTGATTTCCATATTTTTTTGAACTATCTTATACATCGAACTGAATGTACTATTTCGGGATGCGGTTTGCATCTCAATGTTTGCTCTCCAGTCGCCATTAAGATCGAAAGCACCTGTAGTTGGCTTTCCTGGGTTGCTTCTCTCTGGAGCAGCTTTCGTTGAAGTTTGAAATAATACAAACATAAGGGCCATCAAAATGGTGCAGATGCACACGGATAATTTTCTCATTGGTTGTCTCCTTTTTTGTAAGGTTTTTGAGATGTACGAGCCAAACCTGCAGCAATTCTTATGGTTCCCAAAAGGACCCAGTTCTGCCGGGAACCAGGCATGATCATTTTGCGGGGTTTCTCAAAAAAGGCCTTAACTCGGTCGGAGATAAATGCCTCACATAATGAATCAAAAAAATGCCCTCACAAACCCCAAAGCAAAAAGCCGACCCGCCTTAACGTGAACCTTACGATGTCACATTCGGCAACCCGGCTATCTTTCAGAATCAGGATAATTTAAAAGAGGATCAAGGGGGGTTAAGACCCGTGGCTTTCCGTCCTCATCTTACGATGGGTTTGGTTTTCTACAAAAGGAAATTAAGCTCCCAACAAGGAAATTATGCCTGTCGGGAGCAGGACATACACATTTTGAGGTGCTTTGACATAAGGTATCCTCCTGGACAGGGATTGAATAATTGGCTGGAATGCCTACATAGAATACCTAGTGTCGATGTAACGAAAAAAACTGGCTTCTGTCAAGAATAAAAATGGGCTTCAGAAATGATAAGCACAGGTTTTAAATAGTAAAAATAATTTCTTGAAATTGAGTCCGGTATGATTTATCATCATACCGGAGGTGATGAAAATGGCAGCTTCAAAAATAGCAATTACATTGGAAAGCAACATGGTAAAAAGGCTTGATATGCTTGTGAAATCCAGTTTTTTCCCAAACCGAAGTAAGGCTATTCAGGAAGCGGTAGCTGAGAAATTGAAGCGCATAGAGAAGAGTCGTTTAGCTCAAGAATGCGCTAAACTTAATCCTGAATTCGAACAGTCTTTAGCGGAAGAGGGCTTTACATCAGAGCTGGAAGAATGGCCGGAATATTGAGAGGTGATATTTACTGGGCTGATTTAAATCCCGTTATTGGGAGCGAACAGGGCGGACTACGCCCTGTTCTCATTTTAAGTCATAATGTTTTTAATGAAAGGTCCGGTACCGTTATTGCTGTTGCGTTAACAGGCCAACCACAAAGGGCTGGTTATCCTCTGACATTTCAATTAGGCAGCGCAAAACTACCCAAAAAATCCTGGGTGAAGATTAGTCAAATCCGGACTCTTTCGGTGAAACGAATCCGTAAGAAAATATCAAAGACATCCGAAGAAGAACTCACCATAATAATCGAGGGATTAAATGAGATTATCGGAGGTTAAGGGTCTCGGAAAAAAATAGATACGTCAGATTGCGCCGTATTTTGGTTCGTTTGCAAGGCGCATTCGCCAGTGCATATGGGTTGGATATGTGTTGGGGGATGCAACGCAGCAGACGGACCAAAGGACAAGCCAGATGGTGTATTTATTTTTTGCCGAGGCCCTAACATCGTCGGGTTTTTTGTCGGGCCAAAGTAAGTGCCATATTACACACTGAACAGGAGGGCATATCATGAGCATGGTCAGTGTCAACGGGATTGAATTATACAGTGAGGTACGCGGAAAGGGGGAGCCTTTGCTCCTGATTGCAGGGTTGACGGCACACAGTCAACATTGGTCAAACCAGGTTCCTGTCTTTTCAAAGCATTTCAAAACCATCCTGCTTGACAACCGAAATTCGGGTCGTAGTGATGTGACGAATCAAGGCAGTATAAAGTTGATGGCGGACGATGTGGTGGGCTTGATGGATGCCCTCGAAGTTGACCGTGCTCACCTGGTTGGCCGCTCCATGGGGGGGCTACATCGCACAGCAGGTCGCTATCAGCCACCCGGCAAGAGTGAACCGGCTGGTTCTGGAGTCAACTGCACCGGTGTCTTCCACACGAAACAAACTCCTTTTATCACATCTTCTCCAATTAAGAGAGCAAGGCCTTGGCATGAGAGACCTCTTGAAGGATTTTCTCTTTTGGATGAACCCGCCTCTCGTCGTGAATGATCCAAAGGCCTTTGAGCAGACCATTGAAGAAATTCTCTTAGATCCCTATTTTCAGTCGTTGGAAGGCTTTAGAAACCAGGTGAATGCCATTCTGAAATATGACACACGCAAACAGCTTAACCGGATCCAGTCGCCCACTCTGGTTGTTTGTGGAAAAGAGGACATTCTGATCACAAACAATGAAGCCGAAGCATTGATGGTCGGCATACCAAATGCAAAGATCATAATCATTGACGGATCCGGCCACGATATTCATGCCGATCAGGCTGAACGGTTCAATCAGGTTGTGCTGGAGTTTCTGAAAGGGAATTGAGCCCGGTGTCTCTTCAGTTTTGTCAATTCTGCAATTCTGGGGACACCATACTTATTTTTCAAGAATATCTTCCGGAAATAAATAAGGGGTCCCCTGAATTGTGAATACAAATAAGGGGTCAGATCTGCCGTTGACTCTTGCTCATAATCTCTAAAAGCAATAAGAGTCAACAGCAGACCCCTAAAGAACTTATTACCCATCCGGGGCTGTCCAAACAATGGGGTCCACCTCACCTTGCCCATGTAAAAGCTGCCAAACAAAGGCGCCAAATGCTGTGAATATATTATGTCGACCCTAGAGAGATAACTTGTGGAGAAATATTTTTTTTTAATTTTTATCAATTTGTTCATATCTGCCGTGATTTATTTCGGTATTGCCGCTGTATTCATCCTGATTGGCAAACGTAAGAAGCCAACTCTTGATGAGGGTGGTTTGGCCTTCAATGAATTGTTTCTTGATTACACAAACGTGCCGCAACTAAAAACGTTTACTGCCAGAGATGGTAAGCCCTTAGCCTATCGGCACTATCCCGCTCAATCCGACAGGGTGCTCATTCTGTTGCATGGCTCAGGTTGGCACAGCCGGTATTTCCTGCCTTTGGCCGAATCCATTAGCGCTGAAGATCTGGCTCAGGTATACACTCCGGATCTACGGGGACATGGATCTACGCCCGAAAGACGGGGCGATGTGGACTACATAGGCCAATTGGAAGATGATTTGGCGGATCTTATTGCCATTATTCGAAAGGATAATCCTAACGCAATGCTGATTGTGGGCGGCCATTCATCCGGGGGTGGGCTGGCCATTCGCTTTGCCGGAAGCCGATACGGTAAGCAAGCCGACGCTTATATACTGCTTTCGCCCTTCCTCAAATATAATGCACCTACGATGCGTGCCAATTCGGGTGGGTGGGCGCAAGCTCACTTTTGGCGCATTGCCGGGTTGACCATGCTAAATAATGTTGGGATTCATTGGTTTGATTATCTGGATGCCATTGAGTTCATGATGCCAGAAGAAGCCCGTGATGGGACCGAAACCCTGTTGTACTCCCATAGACTCAACACGGCTTACGCCCCTCGAAACTATAAGAAAGATCTCAGCGCCATAACGCAACCATTATGGGTTATCGCCGGTACCTCCGACGAAGCCTTCATCGCTGATCAATTTGAACCGGTAATTTCTCAATATACAGGGGTTCAAGTGAAGCTTTTGCCAAACTTATCGCACATGGGCGTGATTGTTAGTCCTGAAGTACCGCCCGTTGTCAAAGAATGGCTGAAAGGACTTGAGAAGGTGAGGTATTAGGCAAAACCATTCCTCAATTATCGCTCATGAGATGACCGACGGCCTTTTCCAGGCCGTCAATGGTCAATTCAAACATGGGGAATATTTCTCGAATCATGTTAATGCTTCGGGTATAGGGCCATTCCGCCGCCATCTTGGGGTTGATCCAGACGGCATGGGGGAAGGTATCGGCAATAAACCGCAATCTTTCGTGGCTGGGGCGGGAGGACCTTTCCTCGATATGGATGCTGCCGTCCGTGGACATCAATTCATAGGGGGCCATGCTGGCATCTCCCACGATGACCACGCGGGTTTCCGGGTCCCTCCGAATCATTTCATCAATGCGGTATGGTTTTCTGTACCGGGCGGGATCCTGCCAGATCTGATCGTAAATGGTATTGTGGAAAAAGTAGGTCTTCACTTCCTTGAACTGAGCGCGCGCATAGTAAAACAGGGTCTGCACCATCTCAATATAGGGATCCATGGACCATCCCCCGTTGTCGATGGCCAGGATGACTTTCAGGCGGTCTTTCACACTCCGTTCAAAAATAATCTCTATTTCCCCTGCGTTTTTCATGGTCTGGTAAATGGTCTCATCGATATTGACCACATCCTTGGGACCACTGGGCACCATATTTCGAAGTCGTTTCAGGGCTTCGCCGATCTGGGCCTGTGTCAGGGGGCCGTCCTGGGAATAGTCTTTGTACCGTCTGTCCATGGCCACCTTTACAGCGGACTTGTTTCGGGAAACACCCCCTACCCGCATGCCGCCCGGATGATGACCCGAATGGCCCACCGGAGAGGTGCCGCCCGTACCGATCCATTTGGCGCCCCCATGATGTTCTTCTTTTTGCTCTTCCAGGCGGTCAAGGAAATATTGAAGCAGCTCTTCCGGGCTTAATTTGCTGAGCTCTTTTTCGTCCATCCCCAATGCGTCGGCGACACCTTTGGGATCCTTCAGCCACTCTTCCAGCATGGCCTGAGCCACCTGGCTGATTTCGAATGCCTCCGGATCCTTTAACTCGGCGCCCTCGAAGCGGTGTGCGAAGACCTGATCATAGAGATCGAAGTATCTTTCACTTTTTACAAGGATGGACCGGGCCGCCGTGTAGAAATCATCAAGGGACGTGATCAGTCCCATGCCCAACGCCTTTTGAAGGCGCAAAAAGCTGGTGGGTGATACCGGGATGCCCACTTTTCTGAGCAGAAAGAAAAAGCTGGTAAACATTTTGTTTCCTTCGGTTTTTAGATCCGCATACGGGCGGAGGCATTCTTGGCAATGGCGTAGTCGGGGCTTTTCTTAAATAAAACACCCAGATAAGGGAGGTCTCCCTTCACCAGGTTCTTGGCTTTGAAATCCGGGTCCGCCTGCAGGGCACGAATCCAGTTGATCAGCTCCCGGGTGGCCGGCTTTTTTTCAATCCCGCGGAAGTCCCGCACTTTGTAGAAAGCGCGAATAGAGTTTTCAAGCAGGTCCTTGTCGATCTCCGGAAAATGAACTTTAAGAATTTGATGCATCATGTCGTCATCGGGAAAGGCAATGTGGTGAAAGTTGCAACGTCCCAGAAACGGGTCGGAAAGATCCTTCTTGGCATTGGAGGTAATAATGATGACCGGTCTGTTCTTTGCGCCAACGGTTTTATCAATCTCGATGATATCGAATTCCATTTGGTCCAGAACATCCAGCATATCATCCTGAAAATCCGTATCCGCCTTGTCAATTTCGTCGATGAGCAACACCACTTTTTCATCCGCCTTGAAAGACTGGCCGATTTTTCCCATTTTGATATATTCTTCAATGCTGCTCACATCCCGTTCGGAATCCCCGAAACGGCTGTCGTTTAACCGGGTAAGGGTATCGTACTGGTAGAGTGCCTCAATCAGTTTCATGCTGCTTTTGACATTTAAAACAATGAGCTTCATGTTCAGGGCTTCACTGATGGCGTGTGCCAGCATGGTCTTCCCCGTGCCGGGTTCACCCTTGAGCAGAAGCGGCATCTCAAGCGCCATTGAAATATTGACGATCTGGGCTAATTCTTCATCGAGGACATATTTGGTGGCGCCGGCAAATTTCTGCCGGGCACTGTTTTCTGGCTGCATGTTTTTGCTCCTTGATAAAAACGGGATTTTCTCATAGATTCTGTCAAACATTGATGGCCTTTGATGACCCCATAACTTGCACAAAATTTCGATTTACAAAACTAAGCATTTTTGGGGGTCGGTCAACATCATTTCTTCAAAAAGAACATATCACCAGAAAGGATCCAACCATGCCGTTAGCCTTTGAATCCATAAGCCACGGTACCATCGCCTTCGGGTTTTTCAATATTGATTCTGATATGTTGCTTCTGGATCGGTATTTCTTTTTCTCTACAGCGTTTTGCGGACATATTGATGACATTGCAGCATGCGAACCCAATGAATCTAGGCAATTATCCTGGCAAGTGTATCACATACCGGACCCCGAAAGAATCGGGGATCTCATGGGCGCCATTCACGGGGTCCATTTTGCCGGGTTTATGGGAGAAGTGTACAAAAAATATCCCTTTCCTCAAAAAGAAGCGGATTTCAAGCAGAAGCCCGAAGGAACCCGGACACAGGATATTATTGAGGCAATCATCGAAAAATACGGCAAACGCTCTGAAGTACTGTTCACAATGGATGACGCTCAAAATGAGGCGGCCATCGGTCCGTACCGGTTCAGCAGGCGTTCATTTCAGGCGTTGATCCGTTATGTGTGGCAGGGGGGATACCCCAGGTGGAAAGATGAGCAACGACCCGATTATGTCCTCGCCATGAGAGATCGTATCCATGGGAGCGACTGTCCTCTGCTCCAGGGCCTGGACCTGTCATTTTGACAGGCGATCCCGGAAAGCGGAGGATGGATGTTATTTTGGGCCTTGATCATCGTTTCGGCCATGTTGCATGTTGCGCTTATTACGGCATTTTGTTGAGACGGATTTTTGAGAATATCGTCAACGAAAATAATAAATGATGGCCCTACTACATTTGTGTCTGTGTGGATTTTTGACATATGAGGGAATTTCAGATACCCTCAACATACATCAGTCAGCTAAAAGGCTATCATAATAGCTCGGTTTTAGCTATTCAGAAAATAGGAGAGTTGCTTGATGGATGATAATAAAATTTTTATAACATGGAGACCTAAGCGATCAATTACTTTGGATTTTCTTCTCATAGTCCTTCTAGCTGTCTCGATCATGTGTATGCCCGCCTGCTCAAGCGATAGCGACAACGCAGCGGTTCAACCGAATTACATAGTCCAAGCGACCGTATCCGTCGAAGAGGATGGCCCAATAGCCTATGCTTTGGTTATGGATGGAGATCAGAACCTCGTTTCCACCTTAAATCTCACCATAAACGGGGACCCCATGACCATCGAATATTTAGGTGGTGGTGACGTTGAAAGCACAGAAGCAGGGGATGGATCACCAATCTACACTATGGATCTGTCTGATCTAAAAGGTGGAGATATGGTAGTCTTCGAGGCCCGCAATCAGTTTGGTGTAATAATCTATGCCCCTGAACCGGCTGTTATCCCAATGGCGATTGAACTTCTCGAACCTGAGGAAGGCCAGGAGGTTATGGCAGGAGACGAAGTTATTATTCGTTGGACGGGAGGTGAAGGGGCAGAGGTTTTTTCAGCCGCCTATGCAGCACTCGACGGATCTGCTCTGTTTTGGGATGACCTAGAACCTTCAGAATCGGGAGCTTATACCGTACCCGCTGGTCAAACTGTCGAGGGCGCAGGAATTGTAGGCGTAGGGGCAATTACAGGGGATACAGCCGTCATTGGAACATTTGACGGAGAATTTATGAGTGGCGAGTCTTATTTTCTGGTCTCCCGTGATGCAGGGATCACAATTGATATTAGCCCGGTCACGGATGGAAAAGGAATTCAAGCCGATAGGCGGTCGACCGGGTGCCTTGAGAAGGGTGCATCAGATGCCGCAGTGAGTTTAGGATGTATGGGGCAGTTTGCGGCCTTAGGAATCGGAGCGATCGTCTGGGAGACGCGACGTCAGATAGAATTCAGGGACCCGGGACTCAAAAAGTGCGACAATAGTTCCGCGGGTGGAGCCTATACATATTGTCAAAGGTACGCCGCACATTACGGTTGGGGATGGAAATCAGGGTGCTTCGCGTGCGCCGAGGCATGTATTGTGCGATCAATTGGTGGATTGGAGCCGAGGTGTGACTGCGATGGGAGATTTGACCCCGTGTGGATCAACCCTACGTGGGCATATTGCGATAAAAATCTCCAGTGCCCAGGGCGCTATTATTATTGTCCATAAGTTTGCTCCAGATTCGAATGGAAATCATGCCAAACTGATGTGATGTTTATGGTGATGTAAACAAAGCCCTTCAAGACATGATCTAATTCGAATTCCGTTTCCGGGAAAAAAGGAACGCCAATGGAAAAGAGACATCGTGTCCATCAATTGCTACACTTTATACCGAAAATCGCGGGGGGCCTGTCTACTGCTCTGGGACTCGTGGTATTGGTAGGATGGTACACCAAAAATGCAACGCTTATTCAGGTATTTCCGATATTCGTGCCGATGCAGTTCAACACTGCTTTAGGGTTCTGTGTTTGTGGCATAGGAGTATTATCACAATCATTCGGCCGTAATCGTATCGCCATTGCTTGCGGCCTAACAGCTGTCGTTATTGGTTTTTTGACACTGCTGCAATATATTTTTAATGTAAATCTCGGTATTGACCAACTCTTGATGAAGCATTATATCACGGTGAAAACCTCACAACCAGGGCGGATGGCTCCCAATACGGCTCTTTGTTTTGCAACCACTGGAGCTGCCTTGCTGATCTTGAGTAAAGTCAGGCGAACCCGGCAGGGCCTTATGGTGGTCGGACTTTTAGGTTCAATCACGGCGGCATTGGGTGTGGTTTCTTTTTTTGGTTATTTCAGTGGTGTCGAGACAGCCTATGGTTGGGGAAATCTTACCCGGATGGCTGTTCACACAGCAGCAGGCTTTATCGCACTCGGAATGGGTATTTTCGCATTTGCGTGGTTTGAAGGGATGACTGATGATTCATGGATTCCAGACTGGATTGCTTTTCCTGCCGGCATCGGCATGGCAACTGTCGCTTTGACCGAGTGGCAAGCACTGCACGCACAGTTAGGCGCAGAACATTCATCTCTCCCTGTTTTTGTTCTGATAACAGGTCTTTTGATGACAGTGTTCTTGGTAATCACGATTCAACTTGCACAAATATCGTGGCGCCGGGCGAAAGATGTTGAACGGGTCAACTGGAAGTTGGAAAATGAGATCATTGAGCGCAAACAGGCGGAGGAGGCGCTGAGGGCGGCTTACAATATCATCAACAGGAGTCCGGCAGTTGCTTTTCTTTGGAAAAACGCTGAGGGATGGCCTGTAGAATTTGTCTCTGAAAACGTAGTAGAACTATTTGGCCACACAGCAAAGGAATTTACCGCAGGGAAAGTCTCTTATGCAACGACAGTGCATCCCGATGACCTGGAAAGAGTTGCACAAGAAGTTGCAACTTACAGTGAAGAAGAGGATAGAAATGACTTTTCTCACGATCCATATCGGATTATTACCAAAAACGGAGAAGTAAATTGGGTTGATGACATGTCATCCATAAGAAGAGATGAAAAGGGGGATATTACGCATTACGAGGGTATTTTATTGGACATCACTGATCGGGTGCAGGCCGAGGAGGCACTGCAAGAAAGCGAAGAGAAATATCGGTCTATGATGGAAGCGATGATAGAGTCCATATATATTTGCTCGCCGGATTTTCGAGTTGAATATATGAACCCGGCCATGATCAAGAGAACAGGCCGTGATGCCACAGGAGGGTATTGTTTCAGGGCCTTGCACGATCTGAACAAAAAATGCCCATGGTGCCTGCACGATAAATCCCAACACGGTGAATATAATGAATTAGAAATCGTAAGCCCAAAAGACAACCGCTCCTACCATATCTCGCAAACCCCTGTTGCTCACAGAGATGGATCTGTATCAAAGCTGACTATTTTCAGAGATATTACCGAGATGAGAGAAACACAAGCCCAGCTCTACCGAGCCCAGAAAATGGAAGCCATGGGACTATTGGCAGGCGGTGTTGCCCATGATCTTAATAACATCTTATCTGGGATCGTAAGCTATCCCGAATTACTCCTGATGGATTTACCTGAAGACAGCCCCCTCAGGAAGCCCATAGAGACAATACAGGAATCCGGGATGAGGGCCTCCGATGTGGTGGAAGACCTGCTGACCATAGCGAGAGGGGTAGCCACAGGAAAGGAAACCCTGAACCTCAACACCATTATCAGTGAATATCTGGAATCTCCTGAATACCAGGAATTGGACAAAACGTACTCATTTGTTAATTTCGAGACGGAGCTGGACCCCGACCTTTTGAACATGAGCGGTTCCCCCATTCACATCAGAAAGACCTTGATGAATCTGGTTATTAACGCATCTGAAGCCATTGAGGGCAGAGGCACCGTTGCCATATCAAGCATGAACCGTTATCTGGATGAACCTTTAAAAGGGTATGACAGTATCCGCACCGGCGAATATGCCGTACTGAGCGTCTCCGACGATGGTTCTGGTATAACGCCTGAAGACCTTGAGAAGATCTTTGAGCCATTCTATACCAAGAAGGTCATGGGTAGAAGTGGTACGGGTTTAGGCCTGGCAGTTGTCTGGAACACGGTCCAGGACCATAACGGATACATCAATGTGGAGAGCAATGAGAAGGGAACGGTCTTTGAACTCTACTTTCCGGTGACCCGGAAGGGCGTTTCTGACGAGAAGGAAAAGACCCCTTTGGAAAACTATCTCGGACATGGAGAGAAGATCCTGGTGGTTGATGATGAGGAAAGGCAAAGGGAGATCGCATGCGGGATATTGAGAAAATTAGGCTACAATCCTGAAGCGGTGTCAAGTGGTGAGGAGGCCGTTGAATATGTGAAGGAACACGCCGTAGACCTGATTGTCCTTGACATGGTCATGCCCAAAGGGATCAACGGGCGTGAGACGTACCAGCAGATCATCAAGATTCATCCCGGTCAGAAGGCGGTTATCGCCAGCGGGTATGCCAAAACAAAAGAGGTAGATATTGCTCAGGAATTAGGCGCAGGCAAATACATAAGAAAGCCCTATACCCTGGAAAAGATAGGCGTTGCTGTTAAGAAAGAATGGGAAAAATAGGCAATACTTGGCCTATTTCTCAATGCTGGATTACCTGCTATCATAGTTGCGTCAAGTAATTTTCATCCCACAGAACAATACTTCTGGCAGCCTTCCGTTGTGGGAGAGCAAGTCCTGGGCTTGCTAAGCGGTTCTCAAACCCGTCAACAACGCTTTTCCAATATTGAGCGGTTATACCAGATATTGTTTCGGCCATTCCCGGAAGCCGTCAATTGCGCCGATTGTAGGTGCGACTTCAGTCGCATTCACGCTCTAAGCCTGTGAGACTGAAGTCGCACCTACGTCGGCCGAAACGATGATCAATGCATTATTTTGACAGGCGATCCCACATGGACCGGGCCTCCTGCTGCCCCCTGGTTTCGCCGGTTTTCCGGTATTCGTGAGTATCCACGGGGGGCATGGTTCCTCGCCCACCCCTCAACCGGGCGATTCGATCTTCCAGAGGCGGGTGTGTGGAGAACAGGTTCGCCATCTTCCGGCCGGACAGGGGATTGACGATAAACATATGCGCCGTAGCGGGTTGGGCCTTCATGGGAATCTGTTTGGCATAAGCCCCCAGCTTACCCAGGGCGTTTGCTAAGCCCTCCGGATTTCCCGCAATCTGTGCCCCCGTGGCATCGGCCAGGTATTCCCGGGAACGACTGATGGCCATCTGAATCAGCATGGCCGCAATGGGCGCCAGGATGGACATGGCGATCAGGCCGATCATTCCCATACCGCCCCCCCCTTCCTCGTCCTGATTTCCACCCCCGAAAAAGGCGGACCATCGGGCCATTGTAGCCAGGATCATGATGGCGCCCGCCATGGTGGCGGCGATGGAGCCGATGAGAATATCCCTGTTTTTGATATGGCTCATTTCATGGGCCAGTACGCCGGTGGCCTCTTCATTGTTCATGGTCCTGAGCAGACCTTCGGTGACCGCAATCACCGCATGTTCCGGATCCCGGCCCGTGGCAAAAGCGTTGGGAGAGTCATCGGGGATAATGTAAACCCGCGGCATGGGGAGCCCCGCGTTCCGGGCCAGACGGCTCACCGCATGAAACAGGGTTGGAAAATCTTGCGGATTCACCTCTGCGGCCCGGTACATTCGGAGCACGATTTTATCCGAATACCAGTAACTGAAAAAATTCATGCCCATTGCCAGCACAAAGGCCAATATCATCCCCTGTTTGCCACCGAAAAGACCGCCGATAAATACGATGAGGGCGGTCATGAGGCCGAGCAGCAGGGTTGTTTTTGCCCAGTTTTCCATATTTTTCACTCCTCATTAAAAGTTGGGTGTTTTTGGGAATCCAACTGTTTTGATCTCGATTTTTTTCAATTGTATTGTGAATTTAGGGTTGCGTCAAGGGCGGCGTTTTCCCGGCGGTTCATGAGAAAAGCCCCATGCCGCTCCCCGGGTGACAACTATTCTGACACAGGGGGCAACGGGAAAAATGGTCGACGCGGGCCGGGGCATAAAATAAACTCGCTGTTTCAGGGTAATTTTCTAGAAATTGTTGCAATTACCATGAAATAACAGTATCCTTCAAAATCTTTATTTTGCCTCTGTGATGTCGAACCCGCTCCATATACAAGAGGAAGATAAATGAATCAAAAAAACATCCGTTATGTCTACGACATGTTGTTGACCTTTCTTTCTCCTCTAAATGTCACTTTGGAAGAAAAAGCCAAAAGGATACTGTCGGGACTCATTGTCATTATCACCTGTCCGGTGCTTTTGATTTATTCCATTTATAACCTCTTTGCTTCTCATTTTCTACTGGCCGGCGTGCTTTTTCTCTCAGGGATATTCGTATTGGCAATGATTCTGTTGGGCAGGAAAAAAGCCGATACAACACCCTTTTTCAGGGTCGGTTTGGCAGGCATCGGTCTCCTTTTTCTTTACCTGTTGGGAATGAGTGAAGTTCAAACCAGCCGTATGTTTTGGGCTTTTATTTTCCCCTTGGAAGCGATGTATTTGCTGGGAAGAAAGGAGGGCCTTCTTTACAGTACCCTCTATTTCTTCATGGTCATGATCCTTGTGTCGACCTTGAATTTAGTCTTGCCATCGGGTACGCATGAAATCCGCTTCAAAATCGAATATCTGCTCTCACTATTTATGATTACCCTGATTTCCTACAGCTTGGAAGTCGTCCGATCCCAATTACAGGAGGAAACCAAAAAGCGACAGGCCGGTTTGGAAGCTGCCAACCGGAAACGGAGTCAGGAGATTGAAAAACGAAAAATGATGGAACAGGCTGCAAAAAATGCGCTCCTAGAACTCAAGGAAACGCAGTCCCAGTTGATCCAATCCGCCAAACTGGCCTCCATCGGGGAACTGGCCTCCGGCGTTGCGCACGAGCTGAATCAGCCGCTTATGGTAATCCGGGCTAACGTTCAACTGGTGATGCGAACCGTTAAGAAGGGTTTAGCCGTTTCAGGGGATCAGCTCCAACTCCTTACGCGCGCGGAATCAAACACCAAGCGGATGATGAACATCATCAACCACCTTCGCATATTTTCCAGAGATGCAAAGGAAGAATTTGTTCCCGTTGACATCAACAAGACCATTGAGGACTGCCTCCTTATGGTGGGGGAACAACTGAAGTTGCATAGCATTGACCTTGAACTGGAACTCATGGAAGATCTCCCCGGGATTTCGGGAAACGCCATACAGGTGGAACAGGTTGTCCTGAATCTGATCACCAATGCGAGGGATGCCATCGAAAGTCTCGGGACAGGGGAGGAAAGGACCGGGGTCATTAAAGTGGTGACGGGACTATTCGAGAGGGAAACAAAATGGGTTGAAATCCGGGTGATGGATACGGGGAAAGGGATCTCAGAAAACGAACTGGACAGGGTTTTTGAACCTTTCTTTACCACCAAAGAGGTAGGTCAGGGAACAGGTTTGGGCCTTTCAATCAGCTATGGCATTATCAAAGACCATCAAGGGACCATTGATGTGGCGGAGACCGGTGTCGACGGGACGACCTTTCGAGTCAGATTGCCGGTTTCAAAATATGGCAAAGATACCGTATAGAAAAACATGAGAGATAGGTCATGCCGACATTCCTCCGGATTCATTTTTCAGCCTTCAGAAAAGGAAAAAACTGCATATGGACAATAGAATTCTGCTTATTGATGACGAACCCGATATCTTAAGTACACTCGAGATGACGCTGACTCAGGAGGCGTACCCCGTCGCCACGGCAACAGGGGGCGAAGCGGCTTTGGCGCTTTTCCGTAAACAACCATTTGATCTGGTGATCACGGATATGCGGATGCCCGGCATGGACGGGGTCGAGGTGATTCGCCGGGTCAAAGCGTTGGATCCGGACGTGGCGGTCATCATGCTGACCGGCTACGCTACTCTGGAAAACGCCGTTACGGTACTTCGAAATGCGGGGGCTTTTGATTATTTGGCCAAACCCCTTGAAGACATCGATGAACTCCTCATGGTTGTAGAAAAAGCCCTTGAAAAACGGCGGTTGACACTGGAAAATCGGGCGCTTTTCAAAAGTCTCAAGGAGAAAGAGGCGGAACTGACCCGGCAGAATCAGGTACTTCGGGAGAGCGAAAAGAAGTACCGGGAGTTGGCCGACTCACTTCCCGTGAACCTGTTTGAGACGGACGCGAAGGGAGCCCTGACATTTCTGAACCACTTTGCCCTTGAGCGATTTCAATATACCCGGGAAGACTTGGCAAAAAGTCTTCATGTTAGGGATGTGCTGGATGAAAAACAATGGGAGAAGACCCAAAAGGATGCCCGGAAAAGGATCGACGAAAAATCGTCCGAGACCATGGAATCCGTGGCAAAGCGGAAGGACGGGACCACCTTTCCTGTTTTGGTGAGCATTCACCCGATCTTCAGGGAGAACCGGTTTTCAGGTTTGAGAGGCTTTGCGCTGGATATCACCGATCGAGAGCAGCGGCTGGAGGAAATGATCCGGATGGCCAAGCTCGAATCCCTGGGAACCCTGGCGGGTGGGATCGCGCACGATTTCAACAATCTGCTTTCCATTATTCTCGGCAACATCGAACTTGCCGGTTGGAATATGGCCCCTGAAAAGCCATCGGCCAAAGCGCTTGAGGTTGCGATGGAAGGATGCCTTTCGGCCAAGGAACTGACGGCACAGTTTATCACTTTTTCCAAGGGTGGCGCCCCGCAAATGCGGAAAACGGACATCGGAGTGCTTCTTCGGAACACGGCAACGCTTTCTCGGAGCGGCTCCAATGTGAATTGTGTATACAGCATCCCCAAAGACCTACCTTTTGTCGAATTGGATACGCAGCAAATGGGACAGGCCATACAGAACTTGATTCAAAACGCCATAGAATCCATGCCCGAAGGTGGAACCGTGCACGTTTTCGCAGAAGATTTAACGCTGATGGGGAAAGAGCAACTCCCTATTCCGGGGATTCCGGAAGGCCGTTACGTTAAATTGGAGTTTCAGGATGAAGGTCACGGGATTCCGGAAGAAGATAAAAGCAAGGTGTTTGACCCCTATTTTTCCACCAAGGCCCGGGGCGCTCAAAAAGGGATGGGGATGGGGTTAACCACAGCGCTTTCAATCGTTAAGAAACATAACGGATTCATGCTTCTGGAGTCCAATGTGCCCTTGGGAAGCACGGTAGCCATCTATTTGCCGGCTGCTAACCATGATGGAAAGGCGGTGGAGTCCGGTCCGGAGGCCCCCGTCCTTGGGAAGGAAGGTCCTTCAAAAGGTCTGAAGGTGCTGGTGATGGATGACGAAAGATTGTTGCGGGAACTGGCGGAAGAGATGCTCCAGCGTCTCGGTTATCGTGTGGAAACGGCCGGGAACGGCACTGAAGCGGTAGAGATTTACAAAAAGGCCCTGGATGCCGCTGAACCCTTTGACCTGGTATTACTTGACCTGACGGTGAAGGGTGGGCCGGGTGGAAAAGAGGCCATCAAAGGGTTGTTGAAGCTGAATCCGGATGTGAAAGCCATTGTAATAAGCGGTTATGCGGATGATCCGGTCATGTCAAACTGCGAGGAATATGGATTTCGTACGGCGCTTTCCAAACCTTTTTTGAAGACATCCCTGGAAGATGCCGTGAGAAAGGCAATGGATTCCGAATAACCGATCATAATGCATCTGATAACACATTTAGCGTCATGAAACATGCCATGCTGAGGCTTGACAAACGGGCCTTGTCCCCTGATGATCTACGCGATCGCATTGGAAGGAAAGAGTTCAAAATGACATCAGTAGGAAATCGACTGTTCTCCATAATTAGAAACATTTTGACCAGCGGTATGGAGGGAAAATTCGATGTTGAAATTATGCACAAGGTGATGCTGCTGAATTTTATCAGCATTACCTGCCTTGTTTTCATGGTGCCACTGGGGATAGTGGCCTTCATTCAGGGGAATTCGACACTTGGAATCCTGGACCATGTCGCTTCTCTGATCGTCCTATCAAATATATTTTATTTAAGAAAGAGTGGGAATTGTCCATTCGCCTGTATGATCGGCATTTCAGTAACCATGGTGCTGTACGCTTATCTTTTGGCCACTGGAGGCGTTAATAATACCGCGCAGCTATGGTACTATACATTTCCCCTTGGCGCTTCATTTCTTCTGGGTTCAAAAAGGGGGGCCATCGCAACGTCCATACTTTTGATTTTCGCCCTTGTTTTCTTTGCACTTGACCTTGATTCACCCTATTTAACGCATTACCCGAAGGATTTTATCGTACGATTTATTCCTTCTTTTATTGTTGTTTTTGTCTTCTCCTACGGATTTGAATATTTCAGGGAAACATCAGCAAAAAAGTTAACGTCCAAGAACGATGAATTGAACAGAACAATAGGAGATCTTAGGGATACCGAAGAACGGTATCGCGTGGCCTATGAAACCCTGAAAGAAACCCAGGCCCAACTGGTCCAGTCAGGAAAACTGGCGGCCATCGGGCAACTGGCGGCGGGCGTTGCTCATGAGTTAAACCAACCCTTGATGGTGGCCCGGACCATTGCTCAGCTTGCCCTGCGTGAGCTGGACAAAGAGGCCTTGTCGCCTGAAAATTTCCGCGATCGCATTCAATCCATCGAAAAAAGCACTACGAGGATGATGAACATCATCAATCACCTTCGAACCTTTTCCCGGCAATCCCAAGATGCGTTTTTACCCGTGGATATGAATTCGATTGTGACGGACTGCTTACTCATGATCGGGGAACAGTTGCGGAATAATAATGTCCATTTGATGTTTGAGCTTGCCGAGTCACTTCCGAAGGTCATGGGAAACGCCAACCAATTGGAGCAGGTCTTTCTGAATATCATCATCAATGCCAGAGATGCGGTTTTAGAGGTGAGGACGGATGAGAAAGGAAAGGGCGTCATTGAGGTGGCGACAGGGATATTTAGTAGAGAAAGGGAATGGGTTGAGATTCTGGTCCGGGATACGGGGAAAGGGATTTCCAGGAAGGATTTGAACAGGATTTTCGAACCTTTTTTTACCACCAAGGAAGTGGGCAAGGGGACGGGGCTGGGGCTGTCTATTAGCTACGGGATTATCAAAGACCATTCCGGGGAGATCGAGGTGGCGGAGACGGGGCCTAGCGGGACGACTTTTAGAATTCTCTTGCCGGCTTCGGAGGCAACGGTATCGGGAGAAGAGACCGAGTAGCCTTTCCACTGTATTGAGATAAATCTTCAAAAAACACTGTTTTCGGTTCGGGGAAAACCACATGCCTGGCATTAAGCAAGAAATGAAAGACAGCCGGAAGTCGACATCCGTTTCAACTGAAATCTGTCCCATATCCGGATTGAGGATATTGAGAAAGCCCGAGTGGACTGATGTTCATTTTGGTGGAACCTACCGAGCGAACATCAGCCTGCTGGGAGAGCGGATTATCGTGAGCCGTCCTTCCGGATTCGTTACGAAAAACGGCGTGAAACAGTCCCTGCCCCTCATCGAAAGCGTTGTATTTGGTGCCGTGGGCCAAAACGAGCCCTATGTTCTGATAGAGGATTTATCCAACCTGAAAGGCAATTCCATTGAAGCACGCAGATTCTATATCTCACACATGAAAAAGCAGAAGACCCTTTTGTGTTTGATCTTTTGCAGTGTTTCAACCTTCTCGAAAATAAGTTTCAAACTGGCCAAGCGACTGCATATCGCCCCATTTGCGGTGGACATGGTTAACACATATTCGGATGCGGTAAGCCTTGTCCTTGACAAGTTGGAAAGGAATCAGCCCAAAACAGAAGAGAACCGCATTGAGGATTGCCGGTGTCCTGTCAATGCCCAATTTGCGGATGGAGAGAGCGGGGAGACCCCGAAAAAATATAACTGGGGATTTGATGAAATGGGCTATTCATTGGATCTGGAGATGATTCATGGCAATATCCTCCATTCCATATCCAAAGGCTTTATGAAAGAGGTGCACATTCCCATGATCGCCCAGTGTAGACGGGCGGTATTCGAAGCCATCCGGCCGGACGGACGAATCGATTTTTTCATCGCTTCGGTGGGTGAATTTGCGGGTGTGAATCCCAAGGCCCGAATCCTTTACATGAATTCCCTCAAGAGATGTTATGAACAGCACCCTTTCAAGATGTATATTTTTTACGGGTCAAACCGATTCGTGCGTACCGCTATCAATCTGGGAAGGCCATTTATGCCTTTTAAAGTGAGGACGGCTAAGGATCTGAACAGCGCTCTTGAAATGGTAGCCCTGGAAGAGGGGGGGGCGGCAGGTCATGAGGCAGGGTGGGGAGATGGCTCAGCGGACTCCGAATCCCTGACAGATCTTACAAAAGAGCAATATGTGGACGAGTTCCTTGGGTATATCGCCAAAATAAGATGGGATTCTGAAGGGCCGGAGTTTTCCGAGCACCCCAGCGCCTCCCATCCTCTAAGTGCCGTGTTCGATGCCGTTTTGCTCATTAAATCCGAGTTGGACCAGGTCTTTAAAGAGCGTGAGGCGGCCAATGAGGCGCTCAAGCAGACACGGGATGGGTTGGAAAAACGGGTGGAGGAGCGCACAAAAGATCTATCCGTGTTAAATCGGAAGCTCCAGGAAGAGATCGTCAAGCACAAGAAGACTTTGGCTGAACTGGAAAAATCCAACCGGGAACTCAAGGAAACCCATAATCAATTGATCCAATCCGCCAAACTGGTTTCCATCGGGGAACTCGCTTCCGGCGTGGCCCACGAACTGAATCAGCCGTTGATGGTCATCAGAATGACGGTGCAGTTTACACGGAGGAGGCTCAACAAGGGGGACGTTCCCCTGTCTGAAGCCGATAGCCAACTGGAACTTGTGGAAAAAAACACAAAAAGGATGATGAATATCATCGAACATCTTCGGTTGTTCTCCAGACAGTCCACCCGGGACTTTGAAAGAGTGGACGTGAACCGAGTGATAGAAGAGTCCTTGTTGATGATCGGCGAACAGTTGCGGGTTCGGGGGATAGGGGTGAAGCGGAAGCTGATATCCGATCTTCCCATGGTTTCGGGGAACAGCAATCATCTGGAGCAGGTGATCCTCAATCTTCTGACCAATGCAAGGGATGCTATTGGGGAGGCCCGGTCCGAAGGATACCCCAAGCGGGAGATGACCATAGAGATAAATACTGATCTTTCAGTCGCGCAACCGGGATTTGTGGAAATCCTGATTCGTGATTCCGGAAAAGGAATTTCGTCCCATGTGGACCGAAAGATTTTCGATCCCTTTTTCACCACCAAGGAGGTGGGCAAGGGGACGGGGTTGGGCCTTTCCATCAGCTACGGGATTATTAAAGACCATTCCGGGGAGATCGAAGTGGCGGAGACGGGGCCTAGCGGGACGACTTTCCGGATCCGCTTGCCCGTTTGGGATAAAACGGAAAACGCAGGTGAAACAGGTGTGTGAAATTAAACGTTCGGATACCATGAGGAAGCTCTTTTGAACGCATTACGAAATGTGGCTCATTTCATGGGCCAGCACACCGGTGGCCTCTTCATTGTTCATGGTCCTGAGCAGGCCTTCAGTGACCGCAATCACCGCATGCTCCGGATCCCGGCCCGTGGCAAAAGCGTTGGGGGCGTCATCGGGAATAATGTAGACGCCCGGCATGGGAAGTCCCGCGTTTTGGGCCAGACGGCTCACCGCCTGAAACAGGGTTGGAAAATCTTGAAGGTTCACCTCGGTGGCCCGGTACATGCGCAGCACGATCTTATCCGAATACCAGTAGCTGAAAAAATTCATGCCCATCGCCAGCACGAACGCCACGATCATCCCCTGTTTTCCACCGAAAAGACCTCCGAAAAATACGATTAATGCCGTCATGAGGCCGAGCAGAAGGGTCGTTTTCATCCAGTTTCCCATTTTAAGAATACCTCCTTCGGGATATAAAACTGACGATACCGTTCCAAAAACATGAGAATCCGCGTTTGGGTAGTCAAGGCAATTGAGTTATTTGAAGGCGGGCGCATATTCCATGAAATAGCGGTAAAAGGCTGACAGAACCAGGGAATGGGTGATCTCTCCTTTTTGAATCATGTCCGGGATCTCGGCAAGGGGGCTGAGCACCACCTGAATATCTTCCTTATCATCCTGGTCCTGTTTGCCGGAGGGAATTACATTTTTGGCCAGGTAGGTATAACAAACATTGTTCTGTATGGCGGGGCTGGGATGGACAGCGCCCAGAAGAATAATTTCTGAAGCCCCATAGCCGGTTTCTTCCATCAGCTCCCTTTTCGCGGCGCCTTCCGGTGAATCTGATGTCTCTACAAGACCGCCGGGAATTTCCAGGGTGACATTCTGCGTGCCGTGGCGGTACTGTTTTACCAGCACCACTTCGTTTTGACGGGTCAGGGGAATGACGTTGACCCAGGGCAAAGACTCGATGATGAAAAACCGATGCTCTTTTCCGGTGCGGGGGGATATGGCCAGGTCCGTACGCAGATTGAAAATGCGATAGTCCCTGTCCTTTGTGCTGGATACGAGTTGCCATGGTTTCGGGCTCATTTTTCAGCTCCTTTTGAGAAAAACCGTTCAATTTTTTCCATGTCGTGAACAACGGGAATGGGGGGTAGACTCTTTAAAAATATGCCACCATACCGGCTGGTTACAATCCTTTTATCCAGGATGGCCATGATCCCCCGGTCCGATGCCTTCCGAATCAATCTCCCCAGGCCCTGCTTCAGGGAAATTATGGCAGAGGGGACCTGATACGCCATGAAGGGGTTCCCGCCACCTTCCCGTATGGCTTCGATCCTGGCGGCCACCAGGGGGTCTCCGGGGGATGCAAAGGGCAGCTTGTCAATAATAAGGCAGCTTAACGCCTCACCCGGCACGTCTACGCCCTGCCAGAAGGACCCCGTGGCCAGAAGAACGGAGTGAATATCCCGCTTGAATTTTTCAAGCAAGGTGGATCTGGGCGCATCCCCCTGCTTGAAAACCGCGTAAGACAATTGACCCGCTATGACTTCGTAAACCCTGTTTAGATTGAAATGGCTGGTGAACAGGACCAGTGCGCGACCCTTTGATTTTGTAAGAATCCGCATGATTTCACCGGCGGCGTCAACCGGAAAGTGGGATTCATTGGGGGCACAGAGGTTTTTGGGCAGATAGAGCAGTGTCTGAATTTCAAAATCAAAATGTGACGCATAAAGGCCCTCAAGGGTTTCTTCGGGAAGACCCAGACGGCTGCGGATATAATCGAAGCTACTGTTGGTGGAGAGGGTGGCAGATGTCAATACCACGGAATGTACTTTTTCATAGAGGAATTGGTTCATGGAACCGGATACATCAAGGGGCGATGCATGAAGGACCAGGCTTCGTTTTCTTCTTTCATACCAGTTCAGCCAGGTGGCATCCTTTTTGCTGACAACCTGCTCCATCCGATGATCCAGGTCTCCCGCCCGCTCCAGAATCAGGGCCCACTGCAAATTGTTTGTTTTTTTTACAACCGGCAGGCTGGAAATGGCGGCCAGGCCGCGGCGGATATCCCTGGCCGGGCCGTTTCTGATTTGGGAAAGGGCCTTCGGGTCAACCCGTCCCTTGTTTTCCGAAGCGTCAAAAAAAGCCTTCAGGACCTCTGTTGCCCCCCTTATATCATCAAGGGGTTTTCTCGCTTCCGCCCTTTCTTCGCCCCTCAGGGTTTTTATTTGCTTTTCCATTTCAGTGGCGAATTCCGTAATTTGGCGGGTGCTGATGCTCTCTCCAAAATGGGTGGTGGCAATCTCTTCAATGGTGTGGGCCTCATCAAAAACCGCGACCTGAAATCTGGGAATAATTTCCCCAAAGCCTCCCTTTTTCACTTTCATGTCTGCAAAAAAGAGGTGATGGTTGACAATGATGAGCCTGGCCCCGGCTGCCCTGCTGCGCAGTTTTGCCAGGAAGCAGTCTCCTAGAAACATGCAGTCCAGACCGATGCATTGATCCGAAGAAGCGGAAAGCGAATCCCAGAGGGGATCGTCATCGGCCAGCCATCCCAGTTCTCCACGGTCCCCGAACGGGGTTGTTGCTATCCATACTTCAAGCTTTTGCTGCGCTCGCCCCAGAGCCGTATTCAAAAGGGATTGCTGCTGAAAGTGCTGGTGATATTTGTGCAGACAGAGGTAATTTTTTCGGCCCTTCATGATCACGGCGTCGATGCTCAATCCCGTGGCTTTTTTGAGAAGAGGGATGTCCTTTTTGTAGATCTGTTCTTGAAGGTTTTTGGTGCCGGTGGAAACAACGGTTTTTTTACCGCTCAGCAACACCGGAACGAGATAACCAAAGGTTTTCCCCGTGCCTGTCCCCGCCTCTACGATGACAGACGATCGTTCATGGAGGGCTTTTTCGATGAGAAGCGCCATTTTCAGTTGAGATGGCCGGACTTCAAAACCGTCGATGCGCCGGCTCAACATGCCGTCCGGGCCCAGAATATCTTCACTGGTGGGGGATGTGTGGGTCATGGCGCGAATATAGTGGCTTGAAAGCGGAAGCGTCAATAGAAAAGGCATCTTTTCCGTTCAGGGGAAACAATGCCTTCAGTGGTGAAATATCCATTTCAGTGGATTAAAGTTTGACAACGCCTTCTCCCAAAGTGCTGACCTCCTTCCCACGCTGGGGGATGGGGGTGAAGATACGGCAGATCGGGGCGCATATCAGGGAGCAGGTCGCGCCTGTGCTTCTGTTTGATTTTCTTTCTCAAATATTTCCG